>Ga0210409_10000095_pt1 | contig 199668 bp, 163 predicted proteins | sample IncBWH17MmetaG_FD_161649 | JGI IMG/M metagenome (GOLD analysis project Ga0210409, IMG submission 161649) | Forest soil microbial communities from Barre Woods Harvard Forest LTER site, Petersham, Massachusetts, United States - Inc-BW-H-17-M | ecosystem: Environmental > Terrestrial > Soil >... | reverse complement strand
GTAGGCATGAACCGCGATGCCGTGCTCGTGCACCGTATCGCGCAGCAGTTCGTAGTAATGCCGACGATCTTCTTCATCCACAAAGATGGCGCAGCGGTTCACTCCGCGTTGGGTGATGTGGAGGGGAGTGCCCGGGAGTTCCAGACGGGTTTGGCGAGGCATGACGGCAGCATTGCACGCACTTGTGTGTCAATCCGCAGGTGCGACGATCGGTGCAATGTAGGGCTTCAGCAAGTTTTGATGTGACTTAATTCCCTCCGTCCCCTTATTGGTAGCGCTTGCCAACGAGTTGATTTCGAAAATTGGAGGCGGTCAATCTACGTTATTAAGCATTGATGGTGTTGAGGAAGCGTATTTCGATGTATTTGTGGCAATTAATGCTGATGAAGATGGTGGTGGGACATGTGAGTTCCAACTCAGCAAAGAAAATTTGTGCGCACTGGAGAGAATAGGTGTACCAGCTCACTTCACGGTTGCTGTTGTGAAAAAATAGCTTGGGATCGACAGCCGATAAGGGGACGGAGGTAATTAAGCACGGTCTTATTCATCGGATCGTGGTGGCCGACCTCGTGGACGTACCACGGCCGGCCGGCCAAGGGGACAGCAAAGGGGACGGAGGGAATTAAGCACTACAGCAAAGGGGACGGAGGGAATTAAGCACTATCTTATTCATCGGACTGTGGTGGTCGGCCTCGTGGACTGACCCCGTCTCGAGTTGAATCTTCAACCTGCAAGTCGGTGAAGTTCATGGCCGTGTTCGCTGTAGATTGGAATGAGTGGTTGGCGAATCCCAACATCACGCGGCGGTGTGCTGGGGTTCGCAGGCTCACCCCAGCCAACCGTGATGCGAGTTCTCAGGTGTCGTGACCGACTTGCCCCTGCTCAAAGCCGCGCGTCTTGCGCAGTGCCAGTTGATAGGGAGTGCCGAGCAAATCGTAATAACCGGCCAGCGTCGCCAGCATGCCATCGACCCCCAGTTTCGGTGTATCGATGGCTACGCTGGCAATCTGTTGTAGCAAGGCTTCATGTTGCCAATCGCGGCCATGCCATTCGTGCCATTTGCGCGTAAACCACCCGGGTTGTTGTGGGGGTCCGAGTTTCGGTGGCGCCCATATATAGTCATCAAAAATCATCACGCCACCGACTTTCAGCAAGGGCCAGCTCATCACGCCGTCGGCGAGTGCGCCAAACGCCGAATGCCAGCCGTCGATATAGACGATGTCGTAGGGTCCGTCGACTTGACGCAGTGCGTCGAAACTCGGTCCCGCATACTCGGTGATCTTTTCCCGCCATGGCGCGGTGTTGCTGCGAAAGCGCGCATGGTAGTCACCGTATACCGGATCGTGCTGAAAGAAGTCCGCACAATCGATCGTGCTGGTGGATGCGGTGAGGATGTTCTGACACAGCCAGATGGTCGAGCGACCCTCGAAACTGCCTATCTCAAGCGCGCGTAACCCAGGCTTTCCACGAAATTCGGCAAGCCAGCGTTCCCAATGCGGAATGTTGTGCTGAAACCAATCGGTCGAAAACTCTCCTTGTTGCTCGCTCATCGCGTTCTCAACGCAAACAAAAGACGAGACTAACCGTTCGCACGCTGGAATTCGATCGGCATCACCCGATCGATTCGCTGCCGTTCAACGCTGCCGCGGTGTACGAGCCGTGGCCAGCCGGCGCTGTCGCGGCGATTCCTGCAGCAGCACCGGCAGCCACGGCGTGAACGGTTGCGGCACGATGCCGAGTGCGGCGTAGCCATCCGTCTTGCCGACCGAATCGGTGCGCAGCGACAGGAAGTTGTCGAGAGAGAACGGTTTGCCGGGCAGCAGACCGGCGACCTGTGCTTGCAGCCGGCCGAGGCTGTCGGGCAGCGCGATGATCGGCGTACGCAGGCCGGCGGCGGCGCGGATTTTCTGCACGATCCCGCCCAGCGTGAGCACTTCCGGGCCGTACAGTTCGAAGCTGCGCCGCTGTCCAAGTTTGTCGCTGCCAACACAGCGCGCGATCGCTTCGGCCACGTCGCCGACGAAGGTGGGTGCCATCTGTGCTTTCGCACGCGCCAGCGGCAACACCGGCATGCGCCGCAGCAGCGCGGCAAAACGGCTGACCAGGCCGTCACCTGCGCCGAAGATCACGCTGGGCTGGTAGATCGTCCAGTCGAGCGCCGAGGCCTTGACCAGCGACTCCGCTTCGCCACGTGTTTTCAGGTACTGCGAGAGGCCCTGCCCAGCTTTCAGTGAGCTCATCTGATGCAGGCGGCCGACGCCACTGGCATGGCAGGCGGCGATCAGGCGGCGGGTCAGTTCCACGTGCGCACGCTGGAAGGTGTGCGGGCCGTGCGGGTTGAGGATACCGATCAGGTTGATCACCGCATCGGCGCCGGCGAGCTCGCGGCGCAGTACGTCATCGCTGTAGACGTCGGCACTGCGAACGGTTACCTCGGGTAGTACGCCCAGCTCGCGATGCTGCTCCCGATTACGCGAGAGCAGCGCGATGCGGTGGCCGTCGGCGGCCAATCGCGGTATCAGATGGCTGCCGACGAAACCGGTGCCACCGAGAATGACGAGTTGCTGCGCGGCCATGCGGATGGGTCCTTCGGGCGGGCAGAGCTCTATGGTGAAGCGTGTGATGTGGAGGCTGCGTTAGCTGGCGTGCTGATCGGTGCAGGCGGCGGGCAGTCGATCGCCCTGCGCGCGGTGGTGGCGTCTGGCTGTCCATACGGCTGGCCGATCGCGCTCAGGCGGGTGCTCAGCGGCACGGCATTGCCGTGCAGGCGCCAGTCGTAGATCACGCTGAACGCCATCACCCGCGCCACGTATTCGCGGGTTTCCTTGAACGGAATGGTGGCCACGAACAGGTCCGGCGTCAGCGTGCCGCGTGCGGCCAGCCACTGGTCGACCCTGTTCGGACCGGCGTTGTAGGCGGCGCTGGCCAGCCACGGCGAGCCGTTGAAGCGTTCGGCCAATTGCGCCAGATAGCGCGTGCCCAGCGTAATGTTGACGGCCGGGTCGTATAACGTGTCGCCGCCGCCCCAGTCGAGGCCATTGCGCTTGGCCACCAGTGCGGCGGTGCCGGGCAACAACTGCATCAGGCCGCGGGCGTCGGCGCCGGAGCGGGCGTCGCTCATCCACGCGCTTTCGGCGCGCAGGATGCCGTAGGCCCAGGCCGGTTCGATGCCGGCCTGTTCGGCCTGCGGCACCACGCCGTCCTGGCTGGCCAGCGGAAAGCGCAGTGCGAACAGCCGCAACGCGTCGCCACTGCTCAGGGTGAACACGGCGCGGTCGTACCAGCCGCGTTTGTTCGCGAGATCCGCAGCGACCTGCAGCGTGGCTTGATCGGCGTTCTGCAGCGCCTGCGTCCATTCGCGTCGGGCCAGCTTGGGAAGATCGACCGCGTACAGCTCGAACGCGCGCAGCACGCCGGGCATGGCCAGCACGGCGTGTTCGCGCTGCGGATCGTTGGCGACAGTCAGTGGGCAGATCGCATACGGCTGGTCGAGTTTGTCGGCCGCGAGAAAACCGAAGAACGTGGACTTGTCGGCTTCGGCGCTGAACTGCCGCTGCGCTTCGCCGCTGCGACCGAGCGCGACCAGCGCGCGCGCGCGAAAATATTGCCACTCGCCGTCCTGCAGCTGGCTGGCGGGCATCGCGTCGATCGCCGCCAGCACCGCCGTCCAGTTCTGTCGCGCCAGCGCCACGCGCACGCGCCACTCGCGGCTGACGTCGGTCTGCGCGGCGGCGGGTAGCGCGATCAGGCGAGCCAGCGCGCTGTCGTCGAAATCGGTGGCGTGGAACAGCGCCAGCGCATACAGGATCTGGCCGCGCTGCGCTTCGCTGAAGCGGAAGTGCGATTGCAGTGTTTGCCATGCGCTGTCGGCGCTGTCGGACTGGCGGCGGGCCAGCCGGGTCAGCGCCAGTGTGGCGGCTTGCCGATGACGCGGAGTATCCGGCCACATCGCCGCAGCAGCCAACGCGGCGGCGGGATCACGCAACGCCAGCGCAAGTCGTTGCGCGGCGGTGCGATCGTCCGGCGTCAGCCAGTTGGCCAGGTTGGCGATGGTGCCGGACTGACCCGCGTCGGCGGCGCGATCGATGCGTGCCCAGAGTCGCGAGTCGGTCAGCAGGCCCTGATCGTGCGCGGCGGTGAGCACCGGGTCGCAGGCATCGGGCAGGTTCGGCTTGGCCCACAGCGCGGCCAGATCCTTGTCGAAATCCAGCGTGCTGCCGCTGGCCAGCCGTGCCTGCAACGCGTTGCAGCCGAGTGCATCACCGAGGTCGGGCTGGTATAGCGCGAGAAAATTGTTCCAGTCCTGGCGTCGCGCCAGCTCCAGCAGAAACGTGCGGCGCAGGTCGGTGGCGGGGATCCAGTCCGGATATTGCTTGAGATACGACTCCACGGTGGCGCGGTCGACCTGCTGGATGTCGTGCTCGAGCGCGGCGGCCTGCAGATACGGATACAGCGGATAGTCGTGCAGTCCGGCGGCCAGACGTTGCCAGCTATCGCCACCCTGCTGGGCGGCGGCATAGGCCTGCTTGAAGGCGGTGCGCTGGGCGGCACTGGGTTCGGCGGCCTGCACGATTGTGGCGGCCAGCAGCCAGCTGGTGGCCAGCAACAGCCAGCGCAACGAGACGCGCCGCGATGGGGCGAAAACAAACATGGGAACTCCTGCGGTCGATCTGGCTGCAGTGTAATCGATGGCTCAGACCGGCTTGTCGAGGGTCGGTGAGGGCGCGCCTGCTAAGCTGGCATGCTTCGTCTACAGCAACTACGGGATCGGCATGTCGCCAGTAACTCCGCCAGATTTTCGTCGAGCCGCGCTGGCGTGGTTGATGCTGGTGGCGCTGGCGCTGATCGGTGCGTACTGGTGGTGGGCGATCGGCCGGCCGGCGACGTTGCCGGATGCACCGTCGGCACGGATTGCCTGCGTGTCGTATGCGCCGTTCCGCAATGCCGACGAAACGCCGCTGGATGCGCACGCCTTCATCAGTCCGGAGCGTATCGACGCGGACCTGCGTGCGCTGTCTCAGCGTTTCGATTGCGTGCGCACGTACTCGCAGGGGCAGGGCTTGAGCGCGGTGCCACAGATTGCCGAGCGCTACGGCATGAAGGTATTGCTGGGCATCTGGCTGGGCGGCGACAAACAGGCGAACGCGCAGCAAGTTCAGCTTGGCATAGCCACCGCGCACAAGTATCCGCAGGTGCTGCGCGGAGTGATCGTCGGCAACGAAGTACTGCTGCGCGGCGATCTTTCAGCGGCGCAATTGGACGGCTATCTGCGCGAGGTGCGTGCGGCGGTCAGCGTGCCGGTGACCTATGCCGACGTGTGGGAGTTCTGGTTGCGACATCCCGAGCTGGCCAAGTCGGTGGACTACCTCACCATCCACATCCTGCCGTACTGGGAAGATCAGCCGGTGTCGCCGGAACGCGCGGTGCAGCATGTGGCGACGGTGTACGCGACGGTGCAGCAGGCGTTTCCGGGTCGGCACGTGATGATCGGCGAGACCGGCTGGCCCAGTGCCGGACGGCCACGCCAGGCCGCCAGCGCCAGCGTGGTCAACGAGGCGCGTTATCTACGCGAATTCCTGGTCTACGCGGCGACCGTGCACATGCCATACAACGTGATCGAGGCGTTCGACCAGCCGTGGAAACGCGCGCAGGAAGGCACCGCCGGTGGTTACTGGGGCATTTTCGACGCGCAGGCGCGACCGAAGTTCGCTATGCAGGGACCGGTGACCGAAGAGCCGCACTGGTGGGCCGGCTGGCTCGCCGGTGTGGCTGGTGCCGCACTGTTTGCACTGATCGGCGCATGGCGTCGGCGCTGGCACGGCTGGCGCGGTTGGCTGGCTTTGAAGCTGATCGGCTTTGCCAGCGGCTGTGCACTGGCCTGGCAGTTCCGGCAGATGCTGTTCGCCTGCCGCGATCTGTGGGAATGGACGGAGTCGTGCATTGCCTGTGGCCTGGCCTTGCTCACGGCGCTGCTGCTGGCGCGCTGGATCGCCGCACGGCTGGCCGGCGTGCCGCCGCCTTCCGCGCCGCGCTGGCTGCGCCTGGGCTGGCTGTTCGTGCTGGCGTTCTACGGTTTGTTGCTGGTATTCGACGGCCGCTATCGGGATTTTCCGCTAGGCCTGTTCATGCTGCCGTGCGCCGGCTATGCACTGGTCGGCTGGCTGTCCGATCGGCGCGCCGTGGCGGTGCCGCTGCTGGAGGAACGCTTTCTCGCTGCGTGGCTACCGCTGCTGGCGGCGATCGCGCTGGTACAGGAAGCCGGCCTCACGCCGGTGGCGTGGTTATGGCTGGGGCTGAATCTGCTGCTGGCGTTGCCGGTGCTGATCGACTGGCGCAGCGCGCACCTGCAGTCGCAGCAGGCGTAGGCAGCCGATCAGCAGCGCCAGCGCCCCGGTCTCGAAGCAGTACAGCTCCAGCGCGAACACGCCCAGCGCAGCGGCCAACCATGCCAGCCACGGGCGTCGCCACAGTAGCGCCAGCGCGGTGACGATCAGCGCCGCGACACCGTAGATGTTGTGCAGGAAACCCAGCACCAGCCACTGCCGCCAGTCACACCATGCGGGTGAGTGGCTGGCACCGCATAGCTGTCCGATCGCGCTGGATTCGATCAGCCCGTAGCGCAGCCATGCCGCAGCCAGCGCTACCGTCAGCAGTAGCACCCACGGCAGTGCCAGTCGCCATGCGTTTGATTTCATCGTGGACGACCTCGCGATGCCTTGCCGCCGACATGCGCCGGCAACCGGATTTCCGCAGCCAGCGGCAGGTGGTCAGAGAACGCCTGCGGCAACGCCCATGTCTTGTCCAGATGAATTGCCGAGGAGGCCAGGATGTGATCCAGCGCCCGCCGCGGTTTCCAGCTGGGGAAGGTCGGCGTCGATTGCGCCGGCGGCTGCAGATTGCACTTGGCGAACAGGTGGGCCATCTCGACGCTATGTGGTTCCGTATTCAGATCGCCCATCAAGACTGCGTGCGGAAAATCATGCAGCAGCTCGGCGATGAAGCCGAGCTGGCGCGCACGCGCCGGCGCACTTAACGACAGGTGCGCGACCATCACCGCAAGCGCGTTGTCGCCTTCGCCGAACTGCGCCAGCAGCGCGCCGCGGCCAGGGATGCGGCTGGGCAATGGATAGTCCAGCACCGAATGCGGTTCCAGCCGGCTGATCAAGCCATTAGCCGAATGCGCCAGCCGTGCCATCGCGCGGTTCGGCTGATGGCTCCAGTACGGCATGCCGGCGGTTTCGGCGAGGTAGCGGGTCTGGTTGAGGAAGCCCGAGCGCAGGCTACCGGCGTCGGCCTCCTGCAGGCCGATCACGTCGAACTGCGGCAGCACTTCGGCGAGCCGGTCGAGGTTGTCCATCTTGTTGCGCCCCGGCAGCACCGCGTTGATGCTGCGGGTCACGTATTCGCTGTAACGCTGCACGCTGGCGCCGGCCAGGATGTTGCAGCTCAGCAGGCGCAGACAGCGCTCGGCAGGGGCGGCTTGGAGAATGGCGGCGCGGGTCATCGCAACACACTACAGGGGAAGGGGATGCCGGCGCTCGCGGACATGCGTCGGGCAATACGCCCAAGCATGATCCACCGCATGTGAACGACATGCCAGCCGCGCCACCGCAGGCGGCATGGTGCGACTGGCTTATTTGCCGCTCAGCTCGCGCTTGGCCAGCCACTGTGTCACCGCCGCCAATTCGTCAAGCGAATGGACATTGGCCACGCGATACTTACCGTTGACCACGATGGATGGGGTGCCATCCACCTGCCACTTCTGGATCAGCGCGAGGTCGGTCTTCAGCTTCGCGGTCGTCTCGGCGGACGTGGCGATGCGCATGAACTCGGCACGATCGACGCCCTCACGGGCATAGAAGTCGGCCAGTTCGTCCATCGAACTGATCGGATAATGCTGACCGAACTTGTCGGCGAACAACTTCAGGTGAGTGCGTTCGACCACGCCCAGCTGCTTCGCCGCGTAATAGGCGCGCGCATACGGCAGCCACTCGGCGCTGAACGGTGCCGGCAACAGCTTGAACTCCACCCCCGCCGGCAGCTGCTTGCGCAGCTTCTCGGCGATCGGCGCGAATTGCGCGCAATGGATGCAGCCGTAGGAAAACACCTCGACCACTTCGACCTTGCCCGCGCTGCTGTAGCGCTGCTGCGGGGCGGGCAGGGTGACGTATTCGCTGCCTTCGGTGTACGGCATCGGCGTGCTGGATTGTGCCGTGCAGGCGCTGGTCAGCAGCAGGCCGGCGGTCAGGAGGAGTACGTGCAGACGGGCGAATCGCTTGAGCATGGGAACGTTCTCTTCGCATGGCGGCCACGGAGCCGCCGGTGGGTCAGCTTGACCGGGCCGGTCGCGCTGGCTTACTTGCCGGCCGCTTCCTTCGCCACCAGCCACTTGGTCAACTCGATCGATTTCGCCATGTCGCCCAGCCTGAGCGGATTGACACGGTACTTGCCGTCGATGATCAGGGTCGGTGTGCCTTCGACACCGTAGGCCTTCATCAGCTCGTCGGCGCGCTTCATCTTGGTGTTGATGGTGAACGAGTCGGAGACCGCGACAAATTCTTTTGGATCGGCGCCGAACTTGGCGTAGACCTTGGCGATGTCGGCGATCGTGGGCAGCGCCTCCTTGGGCTTCAGGCCGTCGTCGTTGGGTTTCATGGAGCTGAGTTCGCGGGTAATCCACACGGCGTTGTACATCGCGTCGTTCGCCTTCTCGGCTACACCCAACGACTGCGCGGTGAGGTAGGCGCGCTGCAGCGTCACCCAGTTTTCCTGCGGCATGAACGATGCGGGCAGGAAGGCCACCACAGCGTTCGACGGCAGCTCCTTGACCAACTGGTTCATCGTCGGATGGTACGCATTGCAGGCGGGGCAGCCGTAAGAGAACGCCTCGACCACTTCGATCTTGTCCGTGCTGGTCAGCTTCGGCTGGGCCGGATCGATGCGTTCGTAATCCTTGCCTTCGACCCACTTGCCATCATCGACGAACGGCGCGGCCGCGACCGCCGGTGTAGTTGCGGTCGGAGCGGCGCTTGTAGCGGCAGTGGCTGGTGCGGCACTGCTGCTGACGCCCGGTGTGGCCGCCGTGGCGGTGCCGGCCGGGGCACTGGCGGCTGGCGTGGTCGCCGCGCTGCTGCTGACCGCCGTGGCAGTCGTCTGGGCGGTGCCGCTGTCATGGCTGCAGGCGGCGAGCGCGAGCAGGGCGGCACACAGGAGCGGCAGACGCTTCAACATGGCAAACCTCGAAAGATGGGCGGTAAAACCGACAGCGCCGACCCTTCGGTCGGCGCATGAGTGGTTCAGATCAGGGCGTGGTCGCTGGCTGGGTATCGGCGCTGTGCAGGCCTTCGATGTAGCTGGACAGTGCGGCGATATCGTCGGCATCCAGCTTCTTCGCGATCGACGGCATGATCTGCGCATGCGCGTCGTCACCCCAGCTGGTGCCGTCATGCCAGGCCTTCAGGGTGGCCTGGATGTACTGTGTATGCTGGCTGGCCAGCTCCGGGTACATCGCGCCCGGATTGCCGCGGCCGTCGATGCTGTGGCAGGCCATGCAGGCCGGGATGCCGCGCGTGCTGTCACCTTCACGGAACAGCGCCCCGCCCTTTTCCACCAGCGCCTGGTCGGCTACGCCGGGCAGTGCGGTCTTGCTGGCGAAGTAGGCACCGACGTCGTGCATGTCCTGGGTGGACAGCGGCGTGGCCATGCCCAGCATGATCGGGTTCTGCCGCTTGCCGGCCTTGAAGTCGGTCAGCTGGCGCACGATGTACTGCTCGCTCTGGCCGGCCAGCTTCGGGTACTGCGCATCGCTGGAGTTGCCGTCCATGCCGTGGCAGGCGCCGCAGACAGCGGCCTTGGCCTGGCCGGCGGTCGCGTCACCCGGCTTTACCTCGGCTTCGGCTGTGGTGGCGACCGGCGCTGCACTGGTGGGCGCTGCCGCGGTGGCGGCAGCGGCTGGCGCGGCAGTTTTCGGCTGGGCGTCCTGTGCGATCAGCGCGCTGGCGGACAGTGCGAACACAAGGGCTATGGCGGACCCGAGAACAGCAGGCCGAAAACCAGCGGACCGAAAACTCATACACTTGACTCCCGAAAGACTTGCAAACACTGCCGTCGATTGCAGCCAACAGGCCTGCAGCAGGCAGAAACCGCAGAATTATCCCTGTGCCACCATAGCTTGGTCAAACCATTCCCATGTCGAATCCCCTGCAAGGCGCGCAGTTTGTGCTCGCCGCCCACCGCATCAGCCAGCTTCCCGCCGATCAGGGCGCCGAGGTGGCGTTTGCCGGCCGCTCCAATGCCGGCAAATCCAGCGCGCTGAATGCGTTGACCAATCACAAAGGGCTGGCGCGTACTTCCAAGACCCCCGGCCGTACCCAGCAGATGGTCGCATTCAGCCTGCCGCCGCCGACCCAGGTCGATGGCCAGCCGCCGCTGGATGTACGCCTGATCGACCTGCCCGGCTACGGCTACGCCAAGGTGCCGCTGGAAATGCGCGAGCACTGGCGGCTGGAGATCGACGCCTACCTGCACCAGCGACGCAGCCTGCGCGGGCTGGTGCTGATCGTCGACATCCGCCATCCGCTGAAGGAATTCGATCGCCTGATGCTGGAGTTCTGCTTCGCCACGCAGTTGCCCTGCCACCTGCTGCTGACCAAGGCCGACAAGCTTTCGCGCGGCCAGGCCACGCAGGCGCTGGCGGCACTGCGCAAGCAGTTCGCGGCCGAAGGCTTGCACGCCACCGCGCAGATCTTCTCGTCCTCTGCCGGCACCGGCGTGGATGAAGCGCGACAGGCGGTGATGACGTTGCTGCGGCAACCGCGCGAAGGTGCACATCAGACGCGCGAGCGCTGACCAGCAAGCACGGTTCTAGCTGCGCACGGCTTCCATGAACACCGCGCACAGCGCCTGCATGCCGGCGCGGTCGTCCTCGTCGAAGCGGTCGATGATCGGGCTGTCGACATCCCACACGCCGAGCAGGCTGCCGTCGGCCTTGATCAGCGGCACCACGATTTCCGATTGCGAGGCGGCGTCGCAGGCGATGTGACCGTCGAACGCGTTGACGTCGCGCACCAGCTGGGTTTCGCGTGTCTGCGCGGCGGTGCCGCAAACGCCGCGGCCGAGCGCGATGCGGATGCAGGCGGGCTTGCCCTGGAACGGACCGACTACTAGCTCGCTGCCGTCGTACAGGTAGAAGCCGGCCCAGTTGAGATCGGGCAGGCTGTGGTAGATCAGCGCGCCGAAATTCGCCGCGTTCGCGATCAGGTCGCGTTCGCCGGCAAGCAGGCCGCGCGCCTGTTGCGCAAGATTTTCGTAATGCTCGCGCTTGCTGGCGTAGCTGTGGGAGGTCAGTTCGAACATGCGGCGCGCCCGGCGGCAAAGCCCGTATTATGCGCCGAGCCATCACGACGGGGACGCAGCATGAGCTTGACCGAGCAGCGCGAGGGGATCGAGGCGGGGCGATTGGACATGTTCGTGGATGGTGCGTTCGCGTTCATCCTGACCTTGCTGCTGATCGGCGGCGACAAGATTCCCGACAGCACCGACAAGCTGCTGTACATGCTCGGCGGCGTGCCGGCGTTCGCCGTCTGCTTCTTTCAGATCGCGTTCTTCTGGCATGGTCATGTGCGCTGGCGCAAGCGTTGTCACAGCGCCGACAACACCGGTCGCTGGCTGTCGCTGCTGCTGGTGTTTTTCGCGATGATCTTTGTCTATCCCTTGCACATGGTGTATTCGGGCGTGTTCAACAGCATGAGCGGCGGCCGGTTGCCGAGTGATTTCCATATGACCGGCGGCCCGGCGGACATGCGCGCGTTGTTCGCCTGCTTCGGCTTCGCCTATGCCTGTATGGCGGGCACGCTCACACTGCTGTTTCTGCACGCGGCGCGGAACGCGGCGAAGCGCGGCTTCGGCAACCTGGATGCGCGCCGCGAGATGCGCATCTGGAGCGTGCCGGCGACGATCGGCCTGGCTTCGGCGCTGACCGCACTGCTGTTGCCGTTGTCGGCACCCGGTTGGGCATGGTCGATTCCCGGTTTCATGTATTCGCTGCTGTTCCTGATCGGGCCGGTGGTGAATCGCTTCAACCGGCGTTACGCGCAGGCATGACGGCGGCGGTCTTCATCGCCGGCACCGATACCGGCGTCGGCAAGACACATGCGGCGTGCACCTTGCTGCATGCCTTGCGTGCGGCCGGGCATCACGCCTGCGGCATGAAGCCGGTGGCCAGCGGCTGCGTGGAAACGATCGAAGGGCTGCGCAATGACGATGCACTGGCGTTGCAGGCGGCCAGCAGCGCGGCGCCGCCGTACGCGTTGGTCAACCCGATCGCGTTGCGCGATCCGCTGTCGCCGCATCTGGCGGCCGCGCATGACGGCGTGGAAATTTCGCTGGCGCCGATGCGCGCGGCGTTCGAGCAATTGCGCGGCAGTCACGAACGCGTGGTGGTCGAAGGTGTGGGCGGCTGGCTGGTGCCGCTGGCGCCGGGGCTGTTCGCGGCCGACATCGCGAAGCAATGGCAGCTGCCGGTGATCCTGGTGGTCGGCTTGCGGCTGGGTTGTCTCAGCCATGCGCTGCTCACCGCACGGGCGATCACGGCCGACGGCTGTCGCCTGCTCGGCTGGATCGGCAACCGCATCGATCCGGCGATGGATGCGCCGGAGGAAAACCTGGCGAGCCTGCGCGACTTGCTGCCGGCACCGTGCCTCGGCGTGTTGTCGCATGGCGTGCCGCCGACATCGGCAGCGGCGCAATTGCAGGCGGCGGTCGTCGCCTTGGACTGAGCTTCACATCCGGTGTGCTTGGATAGGCGCCTACCTCAATGCTGGAGGCACCATGGCCCGCAACCACTACTACCTTTCGATCGCCGACCTGACCCATGCGCGCGGTGACGATCCGCGTTTTGCTTACGATGGCGCCGGCCCGAACGATTTTGCCGCGGCGCTGCAGCAGGCCTTGCGCAGCGACGGCCTGTTCCAGCGCTGGCGCGCGGTGCAGCCGGATCCGGATGCGGTGGACAGCAGCCTCGGCAGCATCGATCCCGCGGCACAAGTGACGGCGCAGGTCGCCGACCTGAGCACCGATGTCGATCTGATCACCGACCTGCCGATGAGCGTGGTGCGCCATCGGCTGTATCTGCTGATCGGCGCCGCGTGGCAGCTGCGCGACATGCGCGCGGCCTGAGCTGTTGTCGTGCCACCGCCGGCGGCGTGACTTGTGGGTTTGGAGAAACCGCACGGGAATGGGTACAGTCGGAAGTTCCGACTTACTGTGTCCGACCATGGACGCGCCACTTGGGGAAGCCCGATGTTCCGTCTCCGCTTGATTGTGATTGCCACCACGATGGCCCTGGCCGCCTGCTCGCAGTCGCCGAATGGTGCCGCCACCTCACCCGCGACGACCGCCTCGACGGCCGCCGCCAGCAGCACCGCATCGGCCGCCACCGCCATGACCAGCAATCCGTTCTTCAGCGCTAGCACTCTGCCGTTCCAGGCGCCGCCGTTCGACAAGATCAAGGACACCGACTACCAGCCCGCGATCGACGAGGGCATGAAACAGCACTTGGCCGAGATCGAGAAGATCGCCAACAACCCGGATGCCCCGACGTTCGAGAACACCTACGTGGCGATGGAGAAATCCGGCGTCATGCTGAATCGCGTGATGGCGGTGTTCAATGCGGTCACCGGCGCCAATACCGACGATGCGCTGCAGAAGGTGCAGGAAGACGAGGCACCGAAGCTGGCTGCACATCAGGATGCTATCAACCTCGACAGCAAGCTGTTCCAGCGCGTCGAGACGATCTACAACCAGCGCGACACGCTCAAGCTCGATCCGGAATCGGCGCGCCTGGTCGAGGTGGTCTACCGGAACTTCGTGCATGCCGGTGCGAAGCTTTCCGATGCCGACAAGGCGAAGCTGAAGGATCTCAACAAGGAAGAATCCACGCTCAGTACTGCGTTCACCAACAAGCTGCTGGCTGCCACCAAGGATGCCGCACCGGTGCTCGACGACAAGGCCAAGCTGGCCGGTCTGTCCGATGCCGAGCTCGCTGGTGCCACCCAGGCCGCCAAGGATCGCAAGCTGGCCGGCAAGTATGTGCTGTCACTGCAGAACACCACCCAGCAGCCGCTGCTGCAGGACCTGAGCGACCGCGGCACCCGCCAGGCGTTATTCGATGCCTCGTGGAACCGCGCCGAGAAGGGCGATGCCAACGACACCCGCAAGAGCATCGAGCGGCTGGCGCAGATCCGCGCCGAGCAGGCCAAGCTGATCGGCTTCCCGAACTATGCAGCGTGGAAGCTGGACGACCAGATGGCGAAGACGCCGGAAACGGCGATGACTTTCATGAACAAGCTTGCGCCGGCTGCGGTGGCCCGTGCGACCAAGGAGGCTGCGGATATCCAGGCACAGATCGACAACGATCAGGCCGCGCTCAAGCAGCCCAGCTTCAAGCTGGAACCGTGGGACTGGAACCGTTACGCCGAAGAGGTGCGCAAGGCCAAGTTCGACCTCGATGAAGGCCAGATCAAGCCGTATTTCGAACTCGACAACGTGCTGCAGAACGGCGTGTTCTACGCCGCCAACCAGCTGTACGGACTGACCTTCAAGGAGCGTCACGACATCCCGGTATACCAGCCCGATGTGCGCGTTTTCGAAGTGTTCGACAAGGACGGCAGCTCGATAGCGCTGTTCTACTGCGACTACTTCAAGCGCGACAACAAGAACGGCGGCGCCTGGATGGACAACCTGGTCGGCCAGTCGAAATTGCTCGGCACCAAGCCGGTGATCTACAACGTCGGCAACTTCAGCAAGCCGGCCGCCGGCCAGCCGGCGCTGCTGTCGTTCGACGACGTGATCACCATGTTTCACGAATTCGGTCATGGCCTGCACGGCATCTTCGCCGATGGGCAGTATCTGACCCTGTCCGGTACCGCCACCGCGCGTGACTTCGCCGAATTCCCGTCGCAGTTCAACGAGCACTGGGCGACCGATCCGAAGGTATTCGCCAACTACGCGAAGAACTACAAGACCGGCGAGCCGATGCCGCAGGCGCTCGTCGACAAGATGACCAAGTCTGGCAAGTTCAATTCGGGCTATGGCATGACCGAACTAGTCGCCGCCGCGCTGCTCGACATGAACTGGCACACGCTAGGCACCGATGCTCCGCTGCAGGATGCAGGCCAGTTCGAGGCCGCCGCGCTGAAGAAGGACGGCGTCGACCTCAGCTACGTGCCGCCGCGCTACCGCTCCAGCTACTTCCAGCATATCTGGGGCAACGGCTATGCCGCCGGCTACTACGCCTACCTGTGGACGCAGATGCTGGCCGATGATGCCTTCGTGGGTTTCAAGGATCACGGCGGCCTGACCCGCGAGAACGGCGACCGCTTCCGCGCGATGATCCTGTCGCGTGGCAACACCGTAGAGCTGGCGAAGCTGTACAAGGACTGGCGCGGTCAGGATCCCAGCATCGAGCCGATGCTGATCAACCGCGGGCTGAAAGACGCGCCGAAGAAGTAATCGGCATATCCGCGACGCAGCGGCCACCATGTTCCCGCTGTAAAACGGGCCCGCCATGTGCGGGCCTGTTCTTTTTCGCGTCAAGATGAGCTTGACAACAGTGGGTCCTAGACGCGGGCCGCTTCCAAGCGGCAATCCAGGCAGCACTGCAGCAATTAGCTATAGTAATACCACGGGAGCAGCCTTCCAAAAATTCACTCGCGAAGAACCAAAAAAGCCGCTCTCGAGGAGCGGTCACGTTTTTTTAAGCTGCGACTCGCCTGTCTTTCAGGGTGAGCAGCTTGCTCCACAGCCCGAACAAGAGGCTGCGCCGCAACACCGTAATGTCTGGCCGCTCCCATCACCGCACGCCGCGGAACAGCAGGCATTTTTCAGTTGGGGTGTAACAACGGATCCAAAGCTTGCGCGCGCGACTATCGGAATATCGTCGGTTTCGGGAGGGCATGTGCTCGCGACAGGAATCTTCCCGTTAAATAGCTTTAACATCTCGGCCTGCGTTTTCGGCGTGACAGTCGTTGTGATCTTCACGGCGCGCGGTGAGACGGTGCCTTCGTGATACGGGCTTTCAACTGATGCCTCTTGTCCCGTCCACACTACAAGCGACGGCTGGCTACGGAGCGTCCAGTTACCCATCACTTTGGTGAAAAAACTCACTTCGATGTTAGCTTGATCATTGGAATGGGCACCTTCGCCAGGCGTCACGGTAAATTCCACACGATACGAGTTGGCAGAAGTATCGCCGATCTCGATCCGTGCAGGGTGGCTTGCTTCAACGATGGCACTTGGGTGCATGATCTCTCGGCCGTCCACGGCAACCGTTGCCGCGACCTTGTAGTAACGCTGCTCCGCTGCAGCGGCGTTTAGACTGCTAAACAGCAGCAACGCTCCGACTACAATTCCTCCAAATATGGACTTCATGTCGCTTCTCCTTGGGCATGCTCGAGGGTGATTTCGCAGCGAAAATGGCCGCGATCCTTAGCCTAGCGCGACCCGTCGTGAATTGATGTAGGAGCTCAGAATTTTCTAGGCCGATACTGCGACGCAAATAGAGGAGGGTCACCATTTTCCATTTGGTTCAACAGGAGCGAATAAAACCATGGCAGGTCTGGCCGAAGAACATAATGTCCCGTTGAGATCGGCAGCCGTTGCGTTCCACTCATGCCAAGATCATGTCGTGATCGGCGCCAGCCGCACAGCTCCGAACCACGTGGAATAATCGAACCTCCCCGACCGGAGTGACGCGCGCGTGGACAGCCATCATTTCCTGCAGACCGCGGTGGTGTTCCTGCTGGCGACGGTGATCGCAGTGCCGTTGACCAAGCGTTTCCGGCTGGGCTCGGTGCTGGGCTATCTGCTGGCCGGCATGGTGATCGGGCCGCAGTTGCTGGGCCTGATCAGCAACACCGAAGGGGTGGCGGCGATTGCCGAGTTCGGCATCGTGCTGATGCTGTTCGTGATCGGGTTGGAGCTGTCGCCGCAGCGGCTGTGGGTGATGCGTCGCTCGGTGTTCGGCACCGGCGCAGCGCAGGTACTGAGTTGCAGTGCGGCAATCGGCGCGGTGGGGTATTACCTGTTCGGTCTGGCCGGCAACGCGGCGGCGATCGTGGGCGGCAGTCTGGCGCTATCGTCCACCGCGTTCGGTCTGCAGATCCTGGCCGAGCGCAAGGAAGCCGGCGCGGCTTACGGTCGGCAGGTGTTCTCGATCCTGCTGTTTCAGGATCTGGCGGCGATCCCGCTGATTGCGGCGGTGCCGCTGCTGGCGTCCTCATCGACGGCGCACGGGTTTGACCTTTCCGGCGTGCTGCGCACGATCGGGGTGATTCTGCTGGTGGTGGTCGGCGGTCGCTATCTGTTGCGGCCGGTGTTCCGTTTCGTGGCGCGCGCGGACTCGGTGGAGGTTTCCACCGCCACGGCCTTGCTGGTGGTGACGGGGGTGGCGCTGTTGATGGATCTGGCCGGGGTCTCCGTCACGCTGGGTGCGTTTCTCGCCGGCGTACTGCTGGCCGACTCGGAATACCGGCACGAGATGGAATCGCATATCGAGCCGTTCAAGGGTCTGCTGCTGGGGCTGTTTTTCATCAGCGTTGGCATGTCGATGGATCTGTCGCTGCTGCTGCATCGGCCGCTGCTGGTGTTCGGACTGGTGGCCGTGCTGCTGCTGTTGAAGGGTGCGCTGCTGTGGCCGCTGGGTCGCGTGCTCGGCGGGCTCAATCGCTCCGATACGTTGCGGCTGGTGGTGCTGCTGGCTTGCGGCGGCGAGTTTGCGTTCGTGCTGTTGCGGCAGGCGGCCGAGCAGCGGCTGATCGATGTCGGCCAGCGCGATGCGCTGGTGCTGGCGATCACGCTGTCGATGGCGCTGACGCCACTGCTGGTGGTGCTGGCGGCGAAGCTGCTGAATGTGCGGCCGAAGAAACCGGCGCGCGAGTTCGACACCATCGATGCCGACACGCCGCGGGTGATCATCGCGGGTTTCGGCAGGGTCGGGCAGATCATCGGCCGCGTGCTGCGCGCGCAAGGCATTCCGTTCGTGGCGCTGGAGCATTCGGTGGAGCAGGTGGATTTCGCGCGCCGGTTCGGCACCATCAACCTGTTCTTCGGCGATCCGGCGCGACCGGAGCTGTTGCGTGCGGCGCAGGCCGACAAGGCCGAAGTGTTCGTGCTGGCCACCGACGATCCGGAGGCGAACCTGCGTACCGCACGACTGGTGAAGCGGCAGTACCCGCACCTGAAGATCATCGCGCGCGCGCGCAACCGCCAGCATGTGTTCCGCCTGATGGACTTGGGCGTGGAGGAGCCGGTGCGCGAGACGTTCCATTCCAGCCTCAAGATGACCCGCAAGACGCTGCAGGCGCTGGGGCTTTCGGCCGAATTGGCAGCCGATCGGGTGGAGCGTTTCCGGCGTCACGACGAGGATCTGCTCCGGAAGCAGGCACTGGTCTATGACGATGAAACCAAACTGATCCAGAGCACGCGCGATGCGCTGATCGATCTGCAGCAGCTGTTCGAGGCGGATGCCGAGCCGGCGGCCGAGCGGGAACGCCGGCGCGATGCCGAGGTTCCGCTCAGCGGTGCGGACTGAACCTGCAACGCCCGCGCTGACGGATGCCGCCGATCGCATGTAAAAAAGCCGGCGCGACACGTCAACCGCATGCAGTTTCCGGCGTTGCTTGCAATCATGCCCACGATTCCTGACTCCGCAGTACCCGGCCCGGTAGTGATCCGGTTCGGCCGGCTTGGCGACACCATTTTGTTGCAACCCTTGCTGCGCAAACTGCAGTTGCGCTACGGCCGGCCATGCCAGCTGCTGACGCTGGGCGACTGGTCGCCGGTGTTGTATTCGGCGCAGCCGGAGGTGGCCGGGTACATTCCGTTGCGCTCGCAATACGGGCCGATGTGGATGCGACCGCAGCGCTGGCGGGCGGCGCTGGCGTTGCGTCGTCTGCGCGCGGCGCCGTTCTACATCTGCGAGCCGCAGCTGCGCACGCACACCAAGATCCGGCCGATGCTGGCGCTCGCCGGCGTGCCGGCCGAGCATTGCAGCTTCATCGAAGATATGCCGCAGAAGGATGACGAGCACTGGGTGGACTCGCTGCTGCGTTTCGGCGACGCGACTCCGGCTGCATTCCGCTCGATCGTCGGGTCGCCGCCGACGCCTGCCTGCGCCGCGCCGGAACTGCGGGTCAGCGCTGCCGAACGCGCCGAGTGCGATGCATGGCTGCACGAGCAGGGTATGCTCGGGCGTCCGCTGGTGCTGTTGCAGCCGACCAACAAGCGCACGATGCGCTGGAACGGCGTGCGCGCCGCCGAGGACGACGACAAGTCCTGGCCGGCGGAACGCTGGGCCTCGCTGGCGCGTGCCATCAGCTACCGGTTGCCGCAGGCGCAGATATTGTTTTGCGGGTCGCCGGCCGAGGCCGGCTATCTCGACACTGTGATGGAGGTCACCGACATGGGATCACTGCGGGTGGCCGCTGCTGCGCTGCCACTCGGTCGCCTGAAAGCGCTGCTGGAAATCGCCCACAGCATGGTCTCGGTGGACACCGGGCCGGCGCACCTGGCCGCGGCGGTGGGCTGTCCGTTGGTGGTGCTGATGGGTGCCCGATCGCCGCATATGTGGATGCCGCGCAGCGCATCCGGCAGCGCGGTGCACCTGCTTGGCGGATTGCCGGCGATTCGACGGGTGGACGAAATCGATACCGCACAGGTGGTGACCGCCTGGCGCGCGCTGCGGCCGCGCGATGCGCAGCCATCGCCGTCAGTTCGAATGGCTGAATCCGCGGTTGCTCAGTCGGCCGGTTGCGCCGGCTGACGCAGGGTTTGCCGCACGCTGGGGATCGTGCCGGTGCGGGCGGCCAGTTCGTGCGCGATGTCGATGTAGCCGATGTGCCGCGCCACATCCGCCGCAGTGCGGCCGAACGCATCGGCGGCATTGCGGTCGGCGCCGCGTGAGAGCAATACGCGAGCCGGCGGCAGCAGCGCATGCATCGCGCAGGCGTGCAGCGCGGTGACACCGCGTTGATCGGCGTGCTCGACCCTGGCGCCGGCTTCCAGCAGCAGCGGCACCAGAGCGCCGATGTGGGTGGCATCGCACTCGCTGCCGGGGCGCAGTTGCGCGCCGAGCAGCAGCAGCAACGGTGTCTTGCCTTCGCTGTCCGCGTGGTTGATGTTGGCGCCGTGCTTGAGCAGGCTGTCGAACAGCCGGCGCGCGCGCAGGCTGTCGTTGTGTTCGAAGCCGAATTGCGCGGCGGCGTGCAACGCACTGCGACCACTCGCATCGACTGCGTTGACGTCGGCGCCGTTGTCGAGCAACTGCTCGGCGATGTCGGGGTAACCCATCGCGGCGGCTACCATCAGGGCGGTGGCCTCGTTCGGCAGGCGCTGGTCGGCGCCGACCTTGTGTTGCAGCAGCAGGCCGACCAGCGCTTCGCGGCGCGCGGCGACCGCCGCGGCCAGTGCGGTCACGCCGCTGCGCGCGGCCAGTGCCGGATCGGCACCGGCGTCGAGCAGGCAGGCGGCTATCTCGCGGTGGCCGGCGCCGCAGGCGCGCAGCAAGGCCGATGCGCCCTGGTCGTCCTGAGTGTCGACAGCGAAGCCCAGTTCCAGCAGGCGTTGCACGGTGGCCAGTGCGCCGGCCGCAGCGGCGGCGGGCAGATCGTCGGCGCGCAGCGGACGGTGCGGCCGCGGCCAGTCGCGCCAATCCAGCCAGCGCTCCACCGCCGGATGTTCCAGCGCCAGCCCCAGCGGCGTCTCGCCATTCGCATCGGCCGCTTCGGGATTCGCGCCGTGGGCGATCAGCGCGCGCACCAGCGGCAATGCCTGCGCGCCATGTTCGAGCGCGGCAAACAGCGGCGTGCGGCCGTCGCGATCACGCGTATTCGGATCGCAGCCGCGGGCCAGCAACACCTGCAGCAGTTCGGACTGGGCATTGACCACGGCCAGATGCAGTGGCGTGCGCTCGCGCGCGTCCGGGCCGAACGGATCGGCGCCGCGTTCGAGCAGGTTGAGCGGCAGCGCGGCACTTTGCGCGGCACCACTCAAGCGCGACAGCGCTTGCGCCAGCAGGCCGGCGCCGGCCGGACTGGCACCGGCCTGCAGCAGGTCGTCCAGCGCTTCGGTCGAATTCGGCAGCTGCTGCAGCAAGGCATCGAACAGGCGCCGGCCCAGCGGCGGCAGGGAGGGTGCGTCGGTAGTGTCGGCGTCGTCGATGCGCGGCGCTTCCAAGCGGGCTTCGGCATCGAGGCCGTGATCGAGCAACCAGCGGCGGCTTGCGGCGAGGCCCGGCGTGGCCAGCTCCAGGTACAGCAGCGCCAGTTGCGGCTGCGGCCATTCGCGTACGCGCTCGGCAAAGCCCGACACGATCGCCCAATGGCCGAAGCGCAGCGCGTCCAGCAGATGCGCCGGCGTGTCGGCGCCTTCGGCCAGCAGATCCTGGCTGAGGCTGGCTGGCAAAGGTGTGTCCGGATCGAGCAGGGCGACCAGATCCCAGCGACCGGCGGCGGCGGCGTGATCAAGCGCGCTGCGGCCGTCGCTGCCGGCGGTTTTCGGTTCGGCGCCCAGCGCCAGCAGCGCGCGCACGGTTTCGCCATGCGCATGCGGCGACTGGCAGGCCAGGGTCAGTGCGTCGCGGCCATGCTGGTCGCGCACACGGGCATCGGGTTGCGCCTCGGCCAGCAATTGCACGATGCCGCCGGCGCCGGCGCGGGCCGCTTCCATCAGCGCGGTACTGCCGCGGCGGTCGGCCAGGTTGATATCGGCACCGGCGGCGCACAGCGCGCGGGCGATCTGTTCGTGGCCTTCGGCGGCGGCACTCAGCAGCGCATGCCGATGACGGGCATCGACCGCGTTGACCGCGGCGCGATGCTTGAGCAGTAGCTTGACCCCTTCGACATCGTCGTCGGCGATGCCGGCGGCGGCGACTAGGGCCGGTTCGCCGTCGGCCGGCGCCGGCTTGGCGCCGTGTTCCAGTAGGAATTTCACCAGCGGCCAGTTGGCGGCGCGGCAGGCGGTGGCCAGCGGACTGACACCGGTCTTGTTCAGCGCGTTGATCGGTGCGGCTGCGTCCAGCAGCATCGCCGCCACGCCCGGTTCGGCGCTCAGTACCGCGCCGTGCAGGGCGGTGTTGCCTTCGGTGTCGGTGACCAGCGGGCTGGCGCCGTTGGTGAGCAAGGTCAACACCGCTTCGGCGCGACCGTGCCAGCTGTCGCGGGTGGCGGCGAGCAGTGGCGTGATGCCCCCGCTGGCGCGGTTCACGTTGGCACCCTTGGCGATCAGCGCACGCAGCAGGCGGGTATCCGGCAGCAATGCGGCCAGCATCAGCACCGGGCGCTGGTCGCGGTCGTCGGCGGCCGGCGCGGTGTCGGGATCGGCACCGGCTTCGACCAGTGCCAGCGCGCGCTCGATATCGCCGCCGCGGGTGGCGGCCAGCAGCGCTTCGGCCTGCTCGGGCGTGCCGGCGGTGCGCTCCTGCTCGCTCAGTACGGGACGTGGAACGGGTGCGCCACGTGTTGTCGCCAGAGGCGCATGGTCGCTGCGCCGGCGTGGTTGATGCCGCTCGCACAGCAAGGCACGCAGCGTGCGGTTGGCGATGATCAGACACCCCAGCGGCAGCAGCACAATGCCGTAGATCGCCAGCGCCGCGATACGCGGCTCGGGCGGCAGTACGCCATACAAGCCGGTCAGTGCGATCGCGCCGAATGCCAGCACCAGCAGCGAGAGCGCGGCGGGCAGGAAGTGGCTGAAGAAGCGTTCCTCACGCGATAGATGACGTCCAAACGCGATGCTGCGCAGGGTGGCGGTGAAGATCCACGAGCCATCGCGCTGGCTCGGATAGGCATCGTCCCACACGAACACCAGCCCGAACGCCGGCCACAATCGCCACAACAGCACCAATGCCACAACTAGCATCGCGGCCAGCATCAGCGCCGCGCTGAGACTGGGCGCCTGGCTCAGCTGCAGCATCGGCCACGCAACCAGCACGAACACCAGCACGGCGTAGCCGGTGAACATCACCAGATGCGCGGCACCGCGGCGCAGCACGGTGCGGCCGAAGTGCGGCTCAGGATCAAAACCGATCGCGTGGCAGATCGCCGCCATGGTCAGCGCGTTCGCCAGCAGCAGCGGAATCAGGGTCAGCGGATGGGTGGCCAGTCCGGCGGCGGCGGCGGCGAGCAAGCCGGGAATGAACCAGGCGAGAGCTTGCAGGAAAGGAGGGCGGCGGCGCGATTTGGGCTGGGTCATGGAGACAGTATAGAAACCGTTGGATGCGCAGACGGTAACCAAGTGTTAACGCCAGCGACATGATGGCGCGATCAGTTGTCCCGATCATCCCGCGGGGAATGGGTATAGGCAGGATGGTTGGCGGTGGCCAGGGTTTCCTGCGGCGGCAGCTGCAGATGCCAGCCTTGCGTGTGCAGGTTGGTGAGTACCTGTTCGGTATCCTCGACCGGCAGCTTGCGCTGCTCGTCCAGCTGTACCTCCATCACGAAGCGCAACTCGCCCAGCAGCAGCACCAGCGACTCGGGCAGCACATCGAACGCGTCGCGCTGCGCCAGCCACAGATAGCTGTCGACTTTGCGCACGCTGGCATAGACAAAGCACTGCATGACGCTACCTTCGGGACGATGTGGACTGTTCAAGGTAGCAGCGTGGCCGGCCGCTTGCCCGCCAAGCGATGCCGGTGGGAGGGTTGCAAGGGTTCACACGTGAGATAGATGGTAGCCAGATAGTGTCCGCAGCATTCGCACCCATTCGTTAGTTAAATGTTGCGTCCGCACTTGCAACGCCTTGGGCGAGCGGGCAAAGTGCGGCGCAGGGGCTTCAAACGCGCGTATGAATTCTATATTTGTCGCCGCCACAGCTATCTATCCGAGCCGCATCACGATAAGCAGGAGCAAGCGATGTCTATGTCTTTCCGTTCCTTCACGGGCGCTGCCCGTCCGCTCGCGCTAGCCGCGTTGAGCGTGGCCATTCTCGGCGCACTTGTGCCAGGCAATGCCAGCGCCAGTGCTTTCCAGCTCAAGGAAAACAGCGCCAAGGGCCTGGGCCGTGCCTATGCCGGTTCTACTACCGCTGGTGGCGATGTCTCGGTGGTGGCGAACAACCCCGCGGCGATGAGCGATCTCGACGGCACCTACCTGCAGGCCGACATCACCGCGATCAACTTCAGCACCAAATTCACCGGCAGTAGTCATGACGTTCTGGGTCGCCCGATCAGCGGCGGCAACGGCGGGGACGGCGGCACCACGTTGCCGGTGCCGTCGCTGGCCTTCGCCACCAAGGTGAGCGATCGGGTCAACCTCGGTATCGCGCTCGACGTGCCGTTCGGCTTCCAGACCGAGTACGACCGCAACTGGATGGGCCGCTACGACGCGATCAAGACCAAGCTGCAGTCGTTCGATTCCACACTCTCGGCCTCGTTCAAGATCAACGATCAGTGGAGCGTGGGCGCCAGCGCGATCGCCGAGCGCACCAATGTCGACCTGACCAATGCGATCAACTTCAATGCCGTGGGCCTGGGCATCCAGCAGGGCATCGGCGCGCAGACGGCGGCGGGCGTGGCGCAAATCCAGGCTGCCGCGCAGGCCGGCCAGATCCCACCGGCGCAGGCGGCCGCGATGATCCAGGCGGCCGTGCAGCAGGGTCAGGCCGCGGCGGCGGGCGTGGCCGCGCTGACTCCGCCGGGCGGGGATGGCTATGCCCAGGTCAAGGGTGGTAACTGGGCTTGGGGCTGGCAGGTTGGCGCGTACTGGAAGCCGACCACGAGCGACCGCTTGGCGCTGGATTACCGCTCGCGTATCACTCATGACATCGACGGCACCGCCAACTTCACTACCACCGCGGGTTACGACCTACTGCTGGCCAACCCGGCGCTGGCCCGCAGCATCCCGCCGTTCCAGCGCACCGCCGGCACGGCTCGCCTCACCAACCCGGCCGTCGCCAGCCTGAGCTACTGGCACCAAGCCGAAAAGTTCGGCCTCGGCATGGACGTCGCCTGGACGCAGTGGAGCTTGATGCGTCAGGTCACCCTGAACTACGCCAACCCGGCGCAGCCAACCACCACGCTGCCGTTCAATTGGCGCAACACCTTTTACGTCTCCGTCGGCGGGGACTACTACCTCAGCGACAAGCTGACCCTGCGCGGTGGCGTCGCGATCGACCAGGCGCCGATGTCCTCGACCAATCGCGATCCGCGGGTACCCGATGCTGCCCGTCGGATGGCCACGATCGGTCTCGGCTACAAGGTGAGCGATCATTTCGAGATCAACGCTTCGTATGCACACATCTTCGTCAGCCACGCGGGTGTGGACGGCTCGAAGAGCGCGACCGGCGACGTGCTGGCCGGCAACTTCGACGACTACGGCAACCTGCTGAGCTTCTCGGCGCAATACAAGTTCTAACTGCGGCAACACGAAACAGATGCCCAAACGAAAACCTCCCCGCGTGAGCGGGGAGGTTTTTTTATGCGATCAGGTAACCGGCAGGGTGGCCAGTATTCAACCACGCTTGAGCAGCAGCTCCAGCATGCGACGGAAGCGCGCACCGTACGGCGGATTGAGCAAGCCGGCGCCATTGAAGCGGGCCTGTCGGAATACCGGCTTCAGATGCGAGAACGTGCGGAAGCCAGCCTCGCCGTGATAGCCGCCCATGCCGGAAGCACCGACGCCACCGAACGGCAGGCCGTGCTGGGCGATGTGATACAGCGTGTCGTTGACGCTGACGCCGCCGGCGTGGGTGCGCGCCAGCACCTGGTCGATGCTGGCCTGATCCTGCTCGAACAGGTACAGCGCCAGCGGATGCGCGTGCGCGCCGACATAGGCGATCGCCTCGTCGAGCGTGTCGTACGGCAACAGCGGAAGCAGCGGGCCGAAGATCTCCTCGCGCATCACATCCATGCTGTCGCTGACCTCGCTCAGCAGTTGCGGCGGCAACAATCGGCGCGTCGCGTCCTCGGCGGCATCGCTGAGCGGATGCGCGTGCGCACCGGCAGCGACGGCGCTGTCGCGCAGCGCGACGAGGCGCTGATACTGGCGCTCGGAGACGATGCTGGCGTATTGCGTGCTCTGCGCCAGTTGGGGGTACATCTGCGTCATCGTGCGGCGGGCAGCGTCGATGAACTCCGCCACGCGCGCGCGCGGCAGCAGCACGTAATCCGGTGCGATGCAGGTCTGGCCGGCGTTGACCAGCTTGCCGAACACGATGCGTTCCACCGCATGCTCGAAGCGTGCGCCGGGGCCGATGATCGCCGGCGACTTGCCGCCCAGTTCCAGCGTCACCGGCGTGAGGTTCGCGGCGGCGGCGCGCATCACGTGATGGCCGACGGCGGTGGAGCCGGTGAACAGCAGGTGGTCGAACGGCAGCGCGGAAAACGCCTGTGCCACCGCGGCGTCGCCGTTTACCACGACCACTTCGTCGGGCTGGAAATAACGCGCCATCTGTTCGGCGAACAGCGCCGAGAAGCGTGGCGTGAATTCACTCATCTTCAGCATCGCGCGGTTGCCGGCGACCAGCGCGTCGACCAGCGGGCCGACGGCCAGATACAACGGGTAATTCCACGGCACGATGATGCCGATCACGCCGCGCGGCTGCGGCCGCAATTCGGTACGCGCGGGCAGGAACAGCAGATCCGCCAGCTGCCGCCGCGGCTTCATCCAGCGCCGGCCTTTGGACAACGCATGCCGGATCGCCGACAGGCTGGGGAAGATTTCCAGCAGATCGGTTTCCTCGCGCGGACGACAGCCGAAGTCGGCGTTGATCGCCGCCGCGAACGCATCGTGCTGCTCGCGCAACATCGCCTCCAGCACGCGCAGACGCCTGGCGCGCTGCGCCCATGCCGGCATCGGCTCGCGTGTCTGCGCATCACGCAGGCGCTGCAGGATGGCGCCCAGGTCGTTGCTATCGGTCATGACGGTCTCAGAATTTGGCGCGTAGTTCCACGCCCCACATGCGCGGCGGTGTGATGCTCGCGTAGGGCGTGCCGAACACGCTGGCCGAGATGTTGTTGACCCCGGTCACATAGCGCTTGTCGAACAGGTTGTTGACGTAGAATGCCACGCCCCAGTGATCGTTGGCCGAACTCCAGTCCAGACGTGCATCGGTGCGTTGCTGGCTCGTGCCGGTGCTGAAGTTCGGGCTGATCTGGCAGGTGCCCTGCAGCTGCGAGTCGCGGTTGCAGCGCGACTCGCCGCGGAACGCATAGTTGAGGTTGGCCTCCAGCTTGCCGCCTGCCACCGCGTGCCAGGTATAGCCGAGCGTCGCGGCGAACGAGAACTTCGGTTCGCCGGTGGGCTGGCCCGACAGGCTGACCCCCGACGGTGCCACCGCCTTGCTGTAGGTGGCGTCGATGTAGGCGCCGGTGAAGCTCAACCGCAGGTCGTCCACGGGTTGCCACTGCGCCTCCAGCTCCAGTCCCCGAGCTTCCTGGTCAGTGCTGTTGACCAGGTAGCGAGGCACGCCGGAGCCGGCGGTGTTCGGGTCCAGCGTCAGTGCCTGCCGGTTGCTGTACTTGTAGTAGTAGACCGAGCTGTTGAACAGCAGGTTCTGCTCGGGGAACACGGTCTTGATACCGGCCTCGTAGTTCCACACCTTTTCCGGCTGGAAACGCGAGCCCACCTGCACGCTGTTGTAGCCGCCGGCCTTGTAGCCCTTGGTGACCGAGACATAACCCATCACGTCCGGAGTGAACTTGTAGTCCAGCACCGCACGCGGGCTGAAGTCGCTCCAGCTGTCTTTGAACTGCACCGGCACCCCGACCGCGTCGGTGAAGATGATGTTGTTGCCGAATGCAGCCAACGCGTACTGCGCCTCCGGCGGCAGCATGGCGAGGATGCCGGCATCGTTGAGCGATTGCACGGTGGCGTCGAACCGATCGGCGCGGCGCGGCATGTTGTACCAGGAGAACGTCTTCTGGTCGCGCGTGTAGCGGATGCCGGTGGTGAGGTTGAGCTTGTCGTTGAGGTGCCAGATCACGTCGCCGAACGCGGCGTAGGCCTTGAAGTGGCCGACGTTGCTGATCGCCTCCTGCCACGGGTCGCCGAGCAGGGTATACGGCAGGCCCATCGCGGCCAGCCCGTTGCTGATGTCGGTCAGCGGATGGCCCACGCCCATCACGTTGCCGGCGAGGGTGTCGATGCTGTCGGTGAACACGTTGGTCTGGCTGGTCTGGCGCGCCTGCTCGTCGTAGTAGCTGACGCCTCCGACCCAGTCCACTAGGCTGTTGCTGCCGCTCAGTTTGAACTCCTGATACCAGCTGTTGTTGTGCTCGATGTTGGCGGTGTCGAGGTAGCTGACGATGTGGTTGGTGCCGTCGTAGTCACCGAGGTTCTCGGTGTTGAAATGCCGCCAGGCGGTGGTCGAGACCAGACTGCCCCAGGCGAACGAGTGGTCCACGCTCAGCGTGGCGCCGTCGAATTTGCGTTTCTCCACCGCGCCGACCGCGTCGTTGTAGAGCGGCGCATGCAGCGGGTTGAGATAGGTCGTCGGATCGGGCGGGTACGGTGGGCGTTGCTGCGTGTCGTTCGACAGCGGGATCAGGCCGATCGCGGGGTGCGGCAGCTGCTTGAGGTTTTCATGATCCCACGACAGCAACACGCGAGTATCGCCGGTGACGTTCCAGCGCCATACCGTGCGAGTGCCGAAGTCGCGGTCGCCACCGTATTGCTTGCCGCTGGCAGCATCAGTGATCCAGCCGTCGCTGCGATTGCTGTATGCGCTGAAACGCAGCGCCATGTCCTTGTTGAGCGGTACGTTGAGCAAGCCGTCGAGGTATTGCCGCCCGTAGTCGCCGAAACGTACCCGTGCGCGTCCCTCAAAATGATCGCTGGGTTCGTTGGTGACGATGGAGATCGCACCAGCGGCGGCGTTGCGGCCGAACAGCGTGCCCTGCGGGCCCTTCAGCACCTCGATCCGCTGCACGTCGTTGAACGCAAGCAGGGCGCCGCCGGAGCGGGCCGCATAGACGCCGTCGATATACACGCCCACGGCCGACTCGGTGCCGATGCCGAAGTCGTCGGTGGAAATGCCGCGCAATTGATAGCTGGGCTGGGTCGGCTGGTCGCCGCCAACCACCAGACCGGGGACGAACAGGCTCATCTTGCTGAGGTCGGTCGCGGCCAGCGTGTCGACCTGCTTGGCGGTGATGATCTGCAGCGGGATCGGCACCTCCTGCATTTCCTGCGAGCGGCTCTGCGCGGTGACAGTGATCTTGCCGAGCATCTCGGCCTTAGCCGGATCAGCCTTGGCTTGATCCGCCGGCGGGTTCGTCTTGCCGGCGGCGGCATCTTGCGGCGGCGCATCGGCGCCGAACGCCAACGACGGGCTGCACATCAACAGCAGCGTGCTGCCGCCGAACAACAGTCGGCGCAGGCTGATCGAGAGTGGACGTTGACGCATGCTCATTCGGTGCTCTCCCCTTGCATCGGATCGCGCGGCGATGGCAGCCGCGCATGGTCAGGATGGTGGAATCAGTGGATCGCCACGCAGCTCCCCGGCTGCGCCGCGATCCATGCTTTGATCAGTGCCACGCCTTCGCGGTGCACGGTGCTGCGGCCGATTTCCGGCATCATCACGCCGGGCTCTTCGGACGACAGCCGGTACGGCAGGATCGACTCGCCCGGCTGGCCCGGCACGATGTCGAAGAAATGGTCGCCAGTGCCCCGGCCGGCTGCGGTCGGCGGCTTGCAGATGCCAAGGTGGCGATCCTCCGGCGTGTCGTTGGTCAGCGTGAGGCCGGTGGTGTTGGCCGCACCGTTGCCGTTGTGGCAATGCCCGCAGTTGATGTCGAGGTAGGCGCGTGCGCGCGCGTCCAGCGGGGCGTGTGTGTCCTTCCAGTTCGCGTCGCGTGGCACTTCGGTCGAGGCGGGCAGACCGCTGAGGTAGCCGAGTGCGACCAGATGTGCGAGCTGGTTCTGCGCGCCTTCGGCGTAGTGATAGTCCTTGTTGAGATGGCGCGCCTTCGGTCCGATCGGATGGATCTTGCGGCTGACCCAGTCCTGCGCGTGACAGCTGGCGCACTGGCTTTCGTCAGGCACCACGTAGTTGAAATCTTCGCGGGCCGGTTGTCCAACGGCCGGCTGGTCGTCGACCAGGGTCAGCGGCAGCACCGCGCCGGTGCGTGCCAGCGTGGCTTCGGTCTGCGCTTCGTTCCACACGTACGGCATCGCGGCCCAGCCGTCCGTGCGACGCACCAGGATGCGCGTCTCGATCAGGCGCACATGCGCCAGGTCGAGACCCTGGCCGGCGAAGTCGTGCGAGTAATCGTCGTTGCGCGCCACGTCGGTGGCGCCGCTCTTATCAGGCCTGCTCTTATCGAGTCTGGGGTAATAGAACGTCTTGCTGATCACCGTACCGATCGGGAAGTCGAAGGTGTCGGTGGGGTGATATTTCGCCGAGCTGCCCTTCGGCATCCAGATCGTGCGCAGCTTGTGCGCGTAGTCGGAGAACAGCGGTGTGTTGAGGTCATACGGCACCACGCCGTCGTTGAGCTGCAACTTGCCGTCGCGCACTTCGACCACATGCCAGTCGCTGAGGTTCGGCGGACGGCCGTCGGCATGGAACGCCACCGGTGGCATGCCGCGCTGGCAGCCGACCATCAGCACCAGCGCCAGCAGCACCGAGGCGTATTTCGCGAATTTCACGACCGACATGTCAGACCTTCGGCTCGGGATTCAGTACGACCGGCGGCAGCTTCGGTAGCGTGCACTGGTACGGCTTGGTATCGGTGCTGGGATTTTTGTAGTCGTGCGGGCCATCGGCATTGACCACGCCGCTGACATCCTGGATGCAGATACGATCGTTCGCCGGCGGCAGACCGTCCACCAGATCCTTCGGATCAAAGTAGCCGTCCCACAGCACGTCCGGGAAGTGACCGCTAAGACCATACACGGCCGTCTTCAGCGCCTTGAACTTGAGGCCGTCGGGCGAATCGCCGCCGCCCTTGAGGCGGTTGCCGTAGACAAAGATACCCTTCGGATACGGGTTGTAGTCGGCGGCCACGCCGCGGGTGTTGTAGTAGTTGGTGGAGAAGTAGCTGGAGACGATGATGTTCGCGGTCTGGTGATCGGCGATGTCGTTGTCGAAGATCTCCACCTTGTCGTTGGAGTTCACCACCACACCGGAGCCGGCCGGCACGCTGGCCACCGCCGCGCCCTTGGCGGCGAAGTTGCCGGTATTGTTCGCGTACACCTTGTTCTTGAACACGCGGCTGGCATGCCCGGCCTGCGAGAGGTTCGGCATGTTGAACACCAGGATGCCGCCGGTGTTGTCGGTGGCGGTGTTCTCGTAGACGTCCGCGTTCACCGAGTTCTCGATCTCGATGCCTGCCACGTTCCGTTCAGCGCGGTTGCGCCGCACGATGATGTTGTTCGACTGGCCGACATAGATGCCGGCGTCGGAGGCGCCGATCACGACCGAGTCCTCTACCAGCACGTTCTGCGTCTTCACCGGATACAGGCCGTAGGCGCCGTTGGTGGTCTTCGGGCCATCGGTCCACTCGATGCGTACGCCGTGGATGGTGATGTTCTTGCCCTGGTTGATCTTCAGCGCGTCGCCCTTGGTGTCCTCGATCGCCAGGTTCGCGATGGTGAAGTCATTGGCGTTGACCAGCAGGCCTTCGGGGCCGACCAGCTGGCCTTTGAACGACAGCACGGTCTTGTCCATGCCGGCACCGCGGATGGTGACGCCGTCGGTGCGCAGGCTGAGGCCGCGCTTGAGCGCGTAATGGCCGGCCGGGATATCGATCACGCTGCCAGGTTTGGCGTCCAGCAGTTGTTCCTGCAGCTTTGCCTCGAAGCTGGCGTCGGCGGCGTTCTGCGGTGGTGCCTCGTGCTTGCCGCAGCCGGCGAGCGCCGCGCCGAGCGCGACGGTGATGAACAGCTTGCGCATGATCGTGAACTCCCCATTCGAACGAAATCTGCAGATGCCGCGCCTGGCGCAGCCTGAACCTGACTGTCGCGCAATCCATCGGCAAGGGGGAGGGTAAAACGGCCACGCGAAGGGGGGTAAGTCGGCCAGTCTGTGCCGAAACGCCCCGCTCAGGCAGCGGCGCGGCGTGCTTCCTGCGGCGCCATGCCGGTCCAGCGCTTGAATGCGCGACGGAACTCGCGCGGATCGTCGAAACCCACTTCGCCGCCGATCTCCGCCACGCTCAGCGTGCCGGCCTGCAGCAATTGCAGCGCGCGCTCGGCGCGCACGCGGTCGTGGATCTCGCGGAAGATGCGTCCGCTCTCGGCCAGCTTGCGCCGCAGCGAACGCTCGCTGAGATTGAGCGTGCGCGCCACGTCGTTGAGCTTCGGTTGTTCGCGCAGCTGGCTGCGCAACAAGCGCTCGACCGCGGCGACGATCTCCTGATGCGGCTCGCCGCCGTCCGGCGTGCGCTGCTGCGCGCACAGCGCCAGCGCCTGTTTCGCGGTGAGCGGGTTGTAACCGGGCAGTGGATGGGCCAGCCAGCGGGTATCGAGTACGAGCCGGTTCTGCGTCGCGCCGAATTGCAGTTCGCACTGGAACAGTTCGGCGTAGTCGTTGGCATAGTCCGGTCGCGGATAGCTCAATTCCACACGCAGCGGGTGCAGCTCGGGGCCGACCAGTTCGCGCGAGATCGTCATCGAACTGGCGAACAGTTCCTCGCAGAAAAACGGAAGCAGTTCGGTGTCGCCGAACTGCGGTGTGGCGACCAGCGCCACCGCCTGTTCGCTGACCGCCTCGAACGAAAGATCGAGCAGGCAGCCGCAGATTTTGTGATAGCGGATGCCCGACTGCATCGCCTCGCCGAACGTGCGCGAGGTCATCATTGCCAACCCGAGCAGGCCGAAGCCGCCGATGGTGCCCTCACGACCGATGCGCAGGCCGGCGTCGGGTACGTCCAGTGCCTGCAGCGCGCGCCGGGTGAAGGTACTGGCCTGCCGGTACGACACGCGCAACGCGGGGTCGGCGATCTGCGCGCGGTTCAAGGCCAGGCCGGCGAACCACGTGCGGCTGTCGATGCCGCGCTCGTCCGCCAACTGGGTCAGATACAGCAGTTTGTTCGAGGGAAACTCGGCGGCGGTATAGCGCGGGTCGTCCGTCGCCAGCGCGGTCGGGTTGCCGTGGCTCAAGTCGATCAGGGTGGAAGGACGTGCCATCGTACGGTTGCTCCGGCGCAGCAGGCCGGTCATCGTGCCGGCGTCACTCCCTGTTCTATCACGCATGCACCGCTGGCCGCTTGCGCATTGCACAAGCGGCCAGTACGCGGCGAAGCTTACTCGCCGATCGTCAGCAGCGACGCGTTGCCACCCGCCGCGGTGGTGTTGATGGTGAGCGTGCGCTCGCCGGCGAAGCGCAGCAGGTAGTGCGGGCCACCGGCCTTGGGGCCGGTGCCGGACAGGTTCTCGCCACCGAACGGCTGCACGCCGACCACCGCGCCGATCTGGTTGCGGTTGACGTAGCAGTTGCCGACGCGGGCGTGGCTGGCAATGTAGTCGACGGTGTCGTTGATACGGCTGTGGATGCCCAGGGTGAGGCCGTAGCCGGTGGCGTTGATCTGCTCGACCACCTGCTTGAGTTCGCTACCCTTCCAGCGGATCACGTGCAGCACCGGGCCGAACACTTCGCGCGTCAGCGTGGCTAGTGAAGGAATCTCGTAGGCGCGTGGCGCGAAGAACGTGCCGTTGGCGGTGAGCGCCGGATCGAGCGCGACCTCGCCGATCTTCTTCGCTTCCTTGTCCATGCGCGCGGCATGGTCGACCAGAATCTTCTTAGCATCCTCGTCGATCACCGGACCGACGTCGGTGGACAGCTGGCCTGGATCGCCTACCTTCAGCTCGCCCATCGCACCGGCGAGCATCGCGCAGACCTTGTCGGCGATGTCTTCCTGTACGAACAGCACGCGTGCGGCGGAGCAGCGCTGGCCGGCGGACTGGAACGCCGAGGCGATGACGTCCTTGACGATCTGTTCGGGCAGGGCGGAGGAGTCGGCGATCATCGCGTTCTGGCCGCCGGTCTCGGCGATCAGCGCAGCGATCGACGCGTTGCGCGCAGCCAGCGCGCGATTGATCGCCCAGGCGGTCTCGGTGGAGCCGGTGAAGGCGACGCCGGCGACGCGCGGGTCTTTCGTCAGCGCGGCACCGACGGTAGCGCCGTCGCCAGGCAGGTACTGCACCACGTCGGTGGGCACGCCGGCGGCATGCAGCAATTGGACGGCCAGATGGCCAATCAGCGAAGTCTGCTCGGCCGGTTTCGCGATCACCGCATTGCCGGCGGCCAGCGCGGCGCTGATCTGGCCCAGGAAGATCGCCAGCGGGAAATTCCACGGGCTGATGCAGACGAATACGCCGCGACCGTTGAGGAACAATTGATTGCTCTCGCCGGTGGGGCCGGGCAGTTGCTCGGGCTGACCGAACAGACGCCGTGCCATCGTCGCGTAGTAGCGTAGGAAGTCGGCGGCCTCGCGGATCTCGGCGATCGCATCGGGCAGGCTCTTGCCGGCCTCGCGCACGCACAGCGCGATGAATTCGCCGCGGCGCGCTTCGAGCTGCTCGGCGGCGTGCTCGAGGATCGCGGCGCGGCTGGCCGCGGGCAGACGATCCCAGCCGTGCTGCGCGGCGACCGCGTTGCTGAGTGCCTTGTCGACGGTGGCGCTGTCGGCGCTGACGTAGCTGCCCACGTTTTGGCGGCGATCCGCCGGATTGGTCACCTGCACGATCGGGCCGTTGGCAGTGGCGCCCGGTACCAGCGGAGCAGCGGCCCACGGGCCGGTAGTCGCGTTGACCGCGTCGGCCATCGCCTTCAGTTCGTTGTCGTTGGAGAAGTTGACGCCCATGGAATTCTTCCGAAGTTCACCGTAGAGATTCACCGGCAGCGGGATGCGCGGGTGCGGAATGGATGCGAAGCTGCGAACCGTTTCGCACGGGTCGGCGACCAGCGTGCGCACCGGCACGCTCTCGTCGACGACACGGTTGACGAAACTGGTGTTGGCACCGTTCTCGAGCAGGCGGCGCACCAGGTACGGCAGCAGGTCCTCGTGCGTGCCCACCGGCGCGTACACGCGGCAGGGTACGTGGAGGTTCTGCGGACCAATCACTTCGGCATACAGGTCGGTGCCCATGCCGTGCAGACGTTGGTACTCGTACGGTCGGCCCTGCGCGAGGTGATGCACGGCGGCGATCGAGTGTGCGTTGTGGGTGGCGAACTGCGGGTAGATCAGTTCGACACCGGCGTTGAACAGGCGGCGCGCGCAAGCGAGATACGACACATCGGTATTCGGCTTGCGCGTATACACCGGATAGCCGGCGAGGCCGTTTTCCTGCGCGCGCTTGATCTCGGCATCCCAGTAGGCGCCCTTGACCAAACGTACGTACCAGCGACGACCGCTGGCGCGGGCAGTCTCGATCAGCCAGTCGATCACGAACGGGGTGCGCTTGGCGTAGGCCTGCACCACGATGCCGAGGCCGTTCCAGCCTTGTAGCGACGGATGCGCGAACACATCACCGATGATGTCCAGCGAGAGTTCGAGGCGCTCGGCTTCCTCGGCGTCCACCGATAGCGCGATGCCATGCTTCATCGCCAGTTGCGACAGCTCCAGCAGCTTTTCGCTGAGCTGGCGGTGGGCGAGTTCGCGCTTGGCCACTTCGTAGCGCGGATGCAGTGCGGACAGCTTCACCGAGATCGATGGCGCGTCGGTGTGGTTTGCAAACGGGCCGCGGGCACCGATCGCGGCGATCGCGTTGCGGTAATCCTGCTGGTAGCGCTCGGCGGTTTCGCTGGTCAGTGCCGACTCGCCCAGCATGTCGTAGGAATAGCGGTACACCGCGTATTCCTTCTTCGCGCAGCGGTCCAGCGCCTCGTCGATGGTCTGTCCCATCACGAACTGGTGGCCCATGATCCGCATCGCCTGGCGCACGGCCAGGCGGATTGCCGGTTCGCCGGCACGGCCGACTAGCCGTTTCAGCGCGCCGGTGAAATCGTGGCGGGTATCTTCGGCCAGATTCACCAGATGACCGGTGAGCATCAGCCCCCAGGTGGAGGCGTTGACGAACAGCGACTCGCTCTGGCCCAGGTGCTTCTTCCAGTCCGCCTCGCCGAGCTTGTCGCGGATCAGCTTGTCGGCGGTGGCCTTGTCGGGGATGCGCAGCAGCGCCTCGGCCACGCACATCAGCAGCACGCCTTCCTCGGACGAAAGGTCGTATTGGCGCATGAAGGATTCGACCGCGCTCTGGTCCTTGGCGCGCAGACGCACGCGGCTGACCAGGTCGGCGGCGAGGTCGATCACCTTTTCGCGTTCGACCGGCGGCAAGGTGGCCTGGGCGAGCAGGTCGTTGACGGCTTCGGTCTCGTCGCGCAGCCAGGCGGCGGTGATGCGCGCGCGCGCAGGGGTGCTGGCGACGGGAAGTTCGGGGCTGAGTATGGGCTGGGTCACGGGCTTGTCGAAGGATCCGCTGCGGCGGAGGGGAGCGCGGGATTGTACGCTGGACATCGCGGATTGGGGCGGCACGACCGCGGCATCTGCATCGGATGATGCGCCGTGCGGAGGCTGTGTTCGTGGCGTTGCCGCGCCGTTTGCAGGCCATCCCTGCGGGTCCGACCCAGCTCATGCGGGTGCGACATTCTTGCCCGTTGCGCCGCCGCGGCCTATCATTCCGCTGTTCCAGGCACGCCGGATCCCCATGATCGTGCTTCGACCAGCTACCGCCGGCTTGCCGCGCGTGACGATGTGGCTCAAGCCCAATCGCGCGCTCAGCCGGCGCGGTTTGCGTCGATTGATCGTGGTTCTGGTGGCTCTGGCGCTGATAACGGCTGGACTGGGTGCGTGGCAGGGGAACGTGTTTGCTCCGCTGTTTGCCTTGGTCGAATCCGCTGCTGTGGCTATCGCCTTGAGCGTGGCCTGGCGGGCCGGCGATTGCAGTGAACGCATCACCCTCGACGCAGCGTCGCTGGAGGTGCAATCGCTGCCGGGCCGGCGCTGCATGCGTTTCCAGATTTACTGGGTGCGCGTGTTGCTGGAGCCGGGCGATGGGCGCCAGCGCCTGTTGCTGTCATCGCACGGTCGCGAATTGGAGATCGGCGCTTTTCTGGCGGAACAGGAACGCGTCGAGCTGTCGAAGAAACTCATGGTGTTGCTGGCTGATTTCAATAGCCAGCCGCGCAAATAGGTTCAACAAAGGTGCAAGACATGACATCTGGCGGCATCAGGCGATCATTCACGGCATGGGCGACGCTTGCCCTTGCGCTGTTCGGCGGCGTGGCTCACGCAAACCCGAGTCCGTACCAGCTCAACATGGAGCGCGGCGCGAGTACCTGGTCGCAGGTGCCGTACCACCTGAACAACATCTCGCTCGGTGTGTGCGTGGTGATCGGCATCCTGGTCTTTGGCGCGATGTTCATCGCCATGTTCCGCTTCCGCAAATCGCGCGGCGCGGTGGCCGAGAAGTGGTCGCACAACACCATGCTGGAAGTCGTCTGGACGACCATCCCGGTGATTATCCTGGTGGTGCTGGCCTACCTGGCCACCGGTGGACTCACCTCGTGGGCCGACACCACCGGCTCGCAGATGACGGTCAAGGTTACCGGCTACCAGTGGAAGTGGCGCTACGACTATGTCGAGTACCTCGGCAAGCCGCTCGACAAGGTCGGTTTCATGTCCAAGCTCGATACGCAGAGCGACCAGACCCGCCAGCTCGGCTCGGGCATGGATCCGTACGCGGTCAAGGAGGGCGACGAGAACACCTATCTGCTGAATGTGGACAAGCCGCTGGTGGTTCCGGTCGACACCAAGATCCGCTTCGTGATCACCGGGGCCGACGTGATCCATTCGTGGTGGGTGCCGGCGCTGGGCTGGAAGCTCGATGCGATCCCCGGAATCATCAATGCCGCCTGGACCAACATCCAGACGCCGGGCACCTATCGCGGCCAGTGCGCCGAACTTTGCGGCCAGGATCATGGCTTCATGCCGATCGTGGTGGTTGCCAAGTCCAAGGCGGATTTCGCCAAATGGCTGGCCGAACAGCAGGCGCAGTCAGCTGCTCCGGCTGCGTCGCCCGCGGCGACGCCGGCAGCGGCTTCCACCGCGGCGGCTCCGGCATCCGCGCAGGTCGCTGCGGCACCGGCCGCGGCCAAGCAGGGCTGATCGCTCCCCCTTCCGCAGTTTCATTGCAGTCGCATTCAATATTTCAGGTTAGAGGTGCAAGGCCATGTCCCACGCAGCCACCCATGATCAGCACGATGATCACCACGGCGCGCCGAAGAGTTTCTTCCAGCGTTGGTTTATGTCCACCAACCACAAGGACATCGGCACGCTGTACCTGATTTTCGCGCTGGTGATGTTCTTCATCGGCGGCAGTTTCGCCATGCTGATCCGCGCGGAGCTGTTCAAGCCCGGCCTGCAGGTGATGCAGCCGTACTTCTTCAACCAGCTGACCACCATGCATGCGCTGGTGATGATCTTCGGCGCGATCATGCCGGCCTTCGTCGGCCTCGGTAACTGGATGATCCCGCTGATGGTCGGCGCGCCGGACATGGCGCTGCCGCGCATGAACAACCTGTCGTTCTGGATCCTGCCGTTCGCGTTCACGCTGCTGCTGTCCACGCTTTTCATGGCCGGCGGCGGTCCGGCCGGCGGCTGGACGATGTATCCGCCGCTGTCGCTGCAGAGTGATTCGCTGGCCTACGTGGTGTTCGCGGTCCACCTGATGGGCATCAGCTCGATCATGGGCGCGATCAACATCATCGCCACCATCCTCAACATGCGCGCACCCGGCATGGAACTGCTGAAGATGCCGGTGTTCGTGTGGAGCTGGCTGATCACCGCGTTCCTGCTGATCGCGGTGATGCCGGTGCTGGCTGGCGCGGTAACCATGCTGCTGACCGACAAGTACTTCGGCACCAACTTCTTCAACCCGGGCGGCGGCGGCGACCCCGTCTTGTATCAACATATTTTCTGGTTCTTCGGGCATCCCGAGGTGTACATCATGATCCTGCCCGCGTTCGGGATCATCTCGGAGATCATCCCGACCTTCGCGCGCAAGCCGATCTTCGGCTACAAGGCGATGGTGTTTGCGATCGCCTCGATCGCGTTCCTGTCGTTCATCGTGTGGGCGCATCACATGTTCGCGGTAGGCCTGCCGCTGGGCGCCGAGATCTTCTTCATGTACGCGACGATGCTGATCGCGGTGCCGACCGGCGTGAAGGTGTTCAACTGGGTCAGCACGATGTGGGGCGGCTCGATGACGTTCGAGACGCCGATGCTGTTCGCCATCGCGTTCGTCATCCTGTTCACCATCGGCGGCTTCTCCGGCCTGATGCTGGCGCTGGTACCGGCCGACTTCCAGTACCACGACACCTACTTCGTGGTGGCGCATTTCCACTACGTGCTGGTGACCGGCGCGCTGTTCGCGATCATCGCCGCCACGTACTACTGGCTGCCGAAGTGGAGCGGCCGGATGTACAGCGAGTTCTGGGCCAAGATGCATTTCTGGAACAGCGTGATCTGGGTCAACGTGCTGTTCTTCCCGCAGCACTTCCTGGGTCTGGCCGGCATGCCGCGCCGCATTCCGGACTACAACGTGGCCTTTGCCAACTTCAACATGATCAGCTCGATCGGCGGCTTCCTGTTCGGCGCCTCGCAGCTGATCTTCCTGGGCGTGCTGATCCACGGCGTGTGGTTCTCCAGGAAGAAGGCTACCGACCGCGTGTGGGAAGGCGCCAAGGGCCTGGAGTGGACGGTGCCGTCGCCGGCGCCGCACCACACCTTCGATGTGCCGCCGGTGATCCACGACGACGAGCTGGCGCACGGTCACGTCAACGATTGACCATCCACAAGGGCGCCCCGGCCATGATCGGCGGGGGCGTCACGAGAAGCCGAGCCACATGACGCAGCAGAAGATGGACCGCATGACACGCGAGCAGGTCGGTGACGATCGTCGCAAGGGCGTGCGCCGCACCGTGACGATACTCGTCGTGATCGTGGCGGCCTTTTTTCTGGTGTCGTTCGTGCAGATCGTGCTGATGAAATAGCGGTACCGCGGGCGCGACACGTTTTCCTTCAACCGGTCGGGTTCGACGACCGGCATGCAGTTCCCCGGTCGGCACGACGGGGCAAAAGTCATCAAGAGAAATCCACGGGGTCTCACCATGGGTCAGCAGCACGACGCTTACTTCGTTCCGACCAAGAGCTACTGGCCGTTCGTGGCCGCGATAGTCATGTTTACCACCGTATTCGGTGCCGCGCACTGGCTGAACGCGGAACCGGGCGATGCCGGTTTCGGCAAGACCGTGCTGATCGCCGGCGTCATCGGCGTGCTGGGCATGTTCTTCGGCTGGTTCCGTTCGGTGATCAACGAATCGCTGGCCGGCAGCTACAACCACCAGGTGGACACCTCGTTCCGCATGGGCATGATGTGGTTCATCTTCTCCGAGGTGATGTTCTTCGGTGCGTTCTTCGGCGCGCTGTTCTACATCCGCATGTTCTCGGTGCCGTGGCTGGGCGGCCACGGCCATGGCACGCTGACCCACGAATTCCTGTGGAGCGATTACGCCGCCTCGTGGGGCGCCAGCGCCGGCAACGGCCCGGAGCATATCGGCGGTGCTTTCAGCACCGTGCCGGCGTGGGGTCTGCCGCTGCTGAACACGCTGATCCTGCTCAGCTCCAGCGTCACGGTGACGATCGCGCATCACGCGCTGCGTGCCGGGCATCGCGGCAAGATCCTGTTGTTCCTCGGCCTGACCGTGCTGTTGGGCGCACTGTTCCTGAACTTCCAGGCGCACGAGTACGTCGAGGCTTACAAGGAGTTGAACCTGACCCTGCACAGCGGCGTCTACGGCTCGACCTTCTTCCTGCTGACAGGTTTCCACGGCCTGCACGTGACCTTGGGTACCATCATGCTGGCGGTGATCTGGTTCCGTGTATTGAAGGGCCACTTCAACAAGGATCACCACTTCGGTTTCGAGGCGGTGGCGTGGTATTGGCACTTCGTCGACGTGGTCTGGCTTGGCCTGTTCATGTTCGTTTACATTCTTTGACGCGACGTCTGTTTCGCGAAGAGAAAAACGGACTCTTCACCAGAGCCGCGACAGACCCACAACAAAAAGCCCGCCATTGGCGGGCTTTTTGTTGTGGCGGCATCCGTCTCAGACGTCAGCAGAGGTGCTTGCCAGCGCGCGCGATTTGTCGCGGTCGAGGCGCCGTGCCGGCGCAGCCGCTACAATCACTGGCCGACATCGTGCGGATGCAGCCAACCCATCCAGATGCCGAGCGCGACCATGCCGATCAGCAGCAATGACAGGCCGATACGGCGGGTCAGAGCCCACACCGTGCGTTTGTCATCGTCCTTGTCGGTCATCATGAAGTACAGCGCCTGGCCGAGGCTGAAGATCACCACCAGCAGCAGCACCACCAGCGCACATTTATAGACGGTTTCCACGTGATTGATCCGATCCATTTCGACCCGGGCAGTATAGCGACCACCGACAGGCTCACCGCGTGATCGGATTTCGCCGTCCGTCGTGGTGGGCGTTGCTGCTGACCGTGGCTGGCGCCTTGCTGTTCATACGTCTTGGCGTGTGGCAACTGCATCGCGCCGACTTCAAGGATACACTTCTGCGGCGGTATGCCGCATCGGCTTCCGCGCCCGTGCAGGACTTCGCCGACGTGGCCGCGAGGCCGCCGACCGACAGCTTTCCACGGGTGCAGGTGAGCGGTCGCTATCTCGTCGACCGGCTGTATCTGCTGGACAACCCCAAGCATGACGAACGCGGCGGCGTGGAGGTGTTCGCGCCGTTCGCGATTCGCGGCCAGCCGCAACTGCTGCTGGTGGATCTGGGCTTTCTGCCGGGCAACGGCACCAGGCAGGCACCACAGCTGCCGCCGTTGCCGACCACCGAGATCAGCCTGCAAGGCTTGTACGTGCCGCCGCCGCCGGTCGGTTTCGAGATGGGCGGCGATGCACTGACGCGGCAGACCCGATGGCCGAAGGAAAGCATCTTCCTGGACCCGGCGGAAGTCGCCCATGACCTCGGTCGCCCGCTGTATCCGCGGATGCTGGCGCTGGACGCCGACCCGGCCGCGATCTATGTGCGCGTGCACACGCTCGATCTTTCCGCGATGCCGCCGGCGCGGCATCGCGCGTATGCCTTCCAGTGGTTTTCGTTTGCGCTGGCGGCGGTGGTGATCCTGTTGGTGCTCCATCGCAAGCGCAAGCCGCGCAAATCCCGCTATCCGAATGACGATGAAGTCCGATGAATACAGTTGATCCGAAGTCGTTGCGCCGCAGCCGCATGCTCCTGCTGCTGATCGCGCTGGTGTTTGCCGCACCGATGATCGTCGCCGGCCTGCTCACCTGGAGCGGTTGGCAGCCGACAGCGAAGGGCAATGGCCACGCGATCCTGCCGCAACGCAATTTCATGGATGAGAAGCTGCAGGTGCAGTTGACCAACGGCCAGCCGTACGCATGGCGCGACAGCGAGCCGCGGCTAACCCTGGTGGCGTTGGCCGGCCCCGACTGCGCCGCGCGCTGTTTCGAGGTGCTGACTGGGTTGGCGAAGGCGCGCGTCATGCTCAACCGCAACCAGTCGCGGCTGCGACTGCTCTACCTAGGCGCGCCGCCGGCGGAAGCGACTCGCCGCGCCGCCATGCAGATCTACTGGACGTTGGGCAGCGATGTCGACGGCAAGCTGGCCGACTATCGGCCGACCACGCCGGACAGCGTCAGCGCGCTGCTGGTGGAGTCCAACGGCACCGCGCTGTCGTTGTATCCGGCAGGCTTCGATGGCCCCGGCTTGCTGCGGGACATGCAGAAGGTGATCAAGTGATGGCATCGCGTTCGCAGAAAATCCTGCGCGGCTTGGCGCTGCTGGCCGCGTTGTTCGCGTTCGGGCTGGTGATGTTCGGCGCATTCGTGCGGCTGTCCAATGCCGGGCTGTCCTGTCCGGACTGGCCGACCTGTTACGGTCAGGTGACCTGGCCGCAGCATGCGCAGGCCGTGGCGCATGCCGACGCGGCGTTTCCGGATCGCCCGTACGAATCGCACAAGGCCTGGCGCGAGCAGGTGCACCGCTTCCTGGCCGGCACGCTCGGCGTGATGGTGCTGCTGCTGGCGCTGCTCGCTAGCGGGCGCAAACGCAGCGCATTGCTGGCGGTGATCGTCGGCGCGCTGTTCGCGGTGGTCAGCGTGGCTTTGTACATACGCGACGAGCACCAGTGGTCGTCGCTGCTGGCCGCGTGTGCGATCGCGCTGCCGTTGTTTGCCGCGGCCCGGCTGCAGCAGCCGGGCGCATGGAAGATCAGCGTGCTGGCGCTGGCGGTGATCATCTTCCAGGCGATGCTCGGGATGTGGACGGTGACGCTGCTGCTGAAACCGATCGTGGTGATGGGCCATCTGCTTGGTGGCATGACCACGTTCGCGCTGCTGGCGTACGCTGCACTGCGCTTTGCCGGTGTCGGCGCGCCGGACGACCGGTTGGCCGATCTGCGCCGATTGGTGGTGATCGGTTTGGTGCTGCTGTTCTGCCAGATCGCGCTGGGCGGCTGGACCTCGGCGAACTACGCAGCGCTGGCCTGCGGTTACGGTCCCGGCTCGTTCCCGCAGTGCCTTAACCAGTGGGCGCCACCGACGAATTTCCATCAGGGTTTCGTATTGTGGCGCGGTATCGGCGTCAACTACGAAGGCGGTGTGCTCGACATGGCAGCGCGCAGCGCGATCCAGCTCGTGCACCGGCTCGGCGCACTGGTGGTGTTCTGCTATCTCGGCTGGCTGTCGCACAAGGTCGCCAGGCGCGGCTTGCGTCGGTGCGGCATCGCGATCGCGCTGGCACTGGTGAGCCAGGTACTGCTGGGCATCAGCAATGTGTATTTCGGGCTGCCGCTGACGGTGGCGACCGCGCACAATGGCGTGGCTGCGTTGCTGCTGTTTACCTTGCTGGCTACCCTGGCGAGTACGCAGCGGCGGCATGACGAATCGATGTCCCAGTCGTTGGAGCGACGCTGAAATGGATCTGATCCACGAATACCTGCAACTGACCAAGCCGCGCGTCGTCGCGCTGCTGGTGTTCTGCGCGGTGATCGGCATGTTCCTCGCCGTGCCGGGCATCCCGCCGTGGCGTGCGCTGGTATTCGGCACGCTGGGCATCTGGATGGCGTCGGGTTCCGCCGCCGCGTTCAACCACCTGATCGACGAGCGCATCGACAAGCTGATGGCGCGCACCGCGCGGCGCCCGCTGGCCACCGGCACGCTGACGCCGCGACAGGTGCTGGTGTTCGCCGTGCTGCTCGGGATCGTCTCGATGCTGGTGCTGGCGTTGCTGGTGAACCCGCTCACTGCGCTGCTCACTTTCGGCGGTTTGATCGGTTATGCGCTGGTCTACACCGCGTATCTCAAGCGCGCCACGCCGCAGAACATCGTGATCGGCGGTCTCGCCGGCGCGATTCCGCCGGTGCTCGGCTGGACAGCGGTCACCGGTCATCTACACGCGTTCGCATTGCAACTGTGCCTGATTATCTTCGTGTGGACGCCGCCGCATTTCTGGGCACTGGCAATCTTCCGCCGCGACGACTATGCGCGTGCGCAGGTACCGATGCTGCCGGTCACCCACGGTGTCGTCTACACCCGCTGGCACGTGCTGTTCTACACCGTGCTGCTGGTGCTGGTGACCCTTCTGCCGGCGCTGACCGGGATGAGCGGGCTGATCTATCTGGGTGGCGCGATCGTGCTCGACGCGGGCTTCCTGTATTACGCCGTGCGCCTGCTGAACCCGCCCGACGAGCTGTTTCCGATGAAGGTGTTCAAGTACTCGATCGTGTACCTGATGGCGCTGTTCGCGTTCCTGCTGGCCGACCACTGGCTGGTCGAGCCGATGGTGCAGCAGGGGTGGGTGTTTCAGCCGACGATCTGAACTTCCTTCGAGGACAGTCCGGTCCTCGTGTCGTCGATGAGCGGGCGCCTCGGTTTGCCTGAGTCAGACCACGCCGGCGTCAGACATCTTTCGTAGATCCATGCAGCCGATGGGTTGACACTTCCGCAGCGCAGCACGACAATGCGCGCGCCTCCCGGCGCAACGCGTCGGCTGGCTCCCAGTCCTGACAAACCAAGGCATATGGACGTTTACCCTAGTCGCAACGTCGACATCCGCGAGCATCGGATGCCGGCGACGCATAACAATAAGTTGAACGCCTGCGGCGACCGCCTGCGGTCGGCTGGTGCTTTCCTCGACTAGGGAAAGTCCGGCCCACCCCTGACGACGCCTTAGGCGTCGTTACGAGGAGATGGGCCCATGAAGCTCCTTCGCGATTCCCTTCTGTTGCGCGCACTGCGCCGGCTGCTGTCTGGTCGTCGTGACATCGTGCGCCGCCCTTACGCCGTCACCGTGCCCGCTCCGCTCGAACGCACCTCATTGGAGCAGCAGGCGAGCGGCAGCAACGTGGTCGAACTGCATCGCCGGAACCCCGGCCATGCGTCTGCACCAGCCCAGGACGATGCGCTGCCATCGTCCGTACATCGTGCCGTGGTATCCAGTCGCTGATGGTCGCCATGACGTCATGCAAGGGGTGGCCCCCGCCAGTGGGGGCACCGTTCCGGCCGCATGCGCGGCCGTGCGCATCGGCGATGACGCGGTTCGCGGATTGATTCCGCAGACTCGCACCGACGGCAGGCATCAGCGAATTCACGGAAGCGGGTCATGAACAAGCAATCCAATCAGACGGCCGCAGTCAAGGCGGCGGGCAAGGGTGCGGCAGCGGTGCACGCGGCAGTGGCGCAGGAAGCGTTCCGCGCAAACGACGAGCTGCTGGCGGCGCTGGACACCACCCCGGCAGGTCTCGATGAAGAACAGATCGAGACGCGGCTGCACCGCGACGGCGTGAATGAGGTATCGCACGAAAAGCCGCCGCACTGGACGCTGCAGCTGCTGCATGCGTTCAAGAACCCATTCATCGTCGTGCTGCTGGTACTGGCTGGCGTGCAGCTGGCTACGGATCACACGAACCTGACCGGCCCGACCATTATCTCGGTGATGGTCTGTATCAGCGTGTTCCTCAGCTTCACCCAGGAATACCGTTCGTCGAAGGCCGCCGAGAAGCTGAAGGCGATGGTGCGCAACACCGCCACGGTGACGCGCCGCGCCTCGGACGGCCACAGCGAGCGCATCGAAGTGCCGGTGGCCGAGCTGGTTGCCGGCGACATCGTGCATCTCGCCGCAGGCGATATGGTGCCCGCCGATCTGCGTCTGCTGAGCGCCAAAGACCTGTTCATCAGTCAGGCCATCCTCACCGGCGAATCGCTGCCGGTGGAGAAGGCCGCGCCGTCGCATGCACCTGTTTCGGATGAGCCGGAACCGGGTGCCGCTGACAATCCGCTGGATCTGGCGACGGTCTGCTACATGGGCACCAACGTGGTCAGCGGCACGGCCACCGCGGTGATCGTAGCCACCGGTTCCCGCAGCTACCTGGGTTCACTGGCGCGTACCGTTGTCGGACAGCGCGTGCAGACCAGTTTCGATCGTGGCGTCAAGAGCGTCAGCTGGCTGCTGATTCGCTTCATGGCGGTGATGGTGCCGATCGTCTTCGTCATCAACGGCGTGGACAAGCACGACTGGTTGCAGGCGTTCATGTTTGCACTGTCCGTGGCGGTCGGTCTGACGCCGGAAATGTTGCCGCTGATCGTCACCGCGAACTTGGCCAAGGGCGCCATGGCGATGTCGCGCCGGAAGGTGGTGGTGAAGCGCCTCAACGCGATCCAGAACTTCGGTGCGATGGACGTGCTGTGCACCGACAAGACCGGCACGTTGACGCTGGACAAGATCGTGCTGGAGCGGCATCTCGATCTGTACGGCGAGGAGTCCCACGAGGCGCTTGAATACGGCTATCTCAATAGCCGTTTCCAGACCGGCTTGAAGAACCTGATGGACAAGGCTGTGCTGGAGCACCGTGACCTCGAGCCGACGGCGATGCGTTTCCACATCGTCGATGAGATTCCGTTCGACTTCCAGCGCCGCCGTATGTCGGTGGTGGTGAGCAACGGTGACGGCAACGAATTGCTGGTGTGCAAAGGCGCGGTTGAGGAAATGCTGTCGATCTGCGCGTACGCCAAGGCTGGCGACGAAATCCTGCCGATGAACGACGCGCAGCGCGACGAGATCAAGGCGATGACTCGTCATCTCAACGAGGATGGCTTGCGCGTGCTGGTCGTGGCGATCAAGCGTCAGCCGCCATCCAACCGCGCCTACAGCGTCGCCGACGAGAACGACCTGATTGCCGTGGGCTGCCTGGCCTTCCTCGATCCGCCGAAGGACACCGCGGGTACCGCCATCGCGGCGCTGCGTCATCACGGCGTCGAAGTGAAGGTGATCACCGGCGACAACGAAGCGGTGACGCGCAAGATCTGCCGCGAAGTGGGCCTTGACGTGGAGCACTCCGCGCAGGGCAAGCACATCGAACCGCTGGACGACGCCGAGCTGGACGAGCTGGTCAAGCGCACCACGGTGTTCGCCAAGATGTCACCGCTGCAGAAGGCGCGCGTAGTGAAATCACTGCAGCGCCAGGGTCACACCGTCGGCTTCCTCGGCGACGGCATCAACGACGCACCGGCACTGCGCCAGGCGGACGTGGGCATATCGGTGGACACCGCGACCGACATCGCCAAGGAGTCGGCCGACATTATCTTGCTGGAAAAGAACCTGATGGTGCTGGAGGAGGGCGTGATCGAAGGACGCATCACCTTCGGCAACATCATCAAGTACATCAAGATGACCGCCAGCTCCAACTTCGGCAACATGTTCTCGGTGCTGGTGGCGAGCGCGTTCCTGCCGTTCCTGCCGATGCTGCCGTTGCAACTGTTGGTGCTGGACCTGCTGTACCACACCTCGCAGCTGTCGATCCCGTTCGATCGCATGGACGAGGAATACCTGCGCAAGCCGCGTCGGTGGGACGCCAGCGATATAGGTCGTTTCATGGTGTGGATTGGTCCGGTCAGCTCGATCTTCGACATCACGACGTACTGGCTGCTGTGGCACGTGTTCGGCGCCAACTCGCCTGATCACCAGGCGTTTTTCCAGACGGGCTGGTTCGTCGAGAGCCTGCTGACACAGACCTTGATCGTGCACATGATCCGCACCCGCAAGATCCCGTTCCTGCAGAGCGTCGCCTCGGCGCCGGTGCTGGCCTTGACCGTTGCCGCCATCCTGGTCGGCATGGTGCTGCCTTTCACCGTGTTGGGTGCGAAGTTCGGCATGGTGGCGTTGCCGCCGGTGTACTTCGCCTGGGTGGCGCTAACCGTGTTCACGTACTGCGTGCTGACCCAGCTGGTGAAGGTGCTCTACGTGCGCCGCTATAAGCGCTGGCTGTAACACGCGCCGAAGTTCCGGCGGCTGACGGCCGCAGATGACATAGTTCCGGTACATGGATGTACCGCATCCCGCACGGAAAAGAGAATCCGTTGTGCATCCATCATGCACACGGTTTTCCGTGTGTTCGCTGGCTACGAAGCTGGACACGCTTGAATCAATACTCCAGTCCGTGATGGACTCGGGAGGTACATCATGAAGGGAACCCTCATCCTGCTGGATATTGCAGGCTACGTTGCGCTGTTGCTGTGGGGCACGCACATGGTCACCAGCGGTGTGCTGCGCGGTTATGGAAGTACGTTGCGCCGTTGGCTGGGCCGTTACCTGGGCCATCGCGCCGCCGCGTTTTTCTTCGGTATCGGCGTGACTGCGCTGCTGCAGAGCAGTACCGCCACCGGCATGATGGCCAGTTCGTTTGCGGCAAATGGTTTTCTCGGCCTGGCGCCGGGACTGGTGGTGATGCTTGGCGCGAATGTCGGCAGCACGCTGGTGGTGCAGTTGTTGTCGTTCGATATTGCGCTGGTGGCGCCGGTGCTGATCCTGATCGGCTTCGTGGTGCACCAGCGCAGCGATGATGCGCGCTACGAGAACATCGGCCGCGTCGCTATCGGCCTGGGCTTGATGCTGATGGCGCTGCACCTGCTGGTGCTGTCGCTGGCGCCGGTGGAGGATGCCGCAGCGTTGCGCGCAGTGCTGCGCAGTCTGGCCAGTGAGCCGGTGCTGGCGTTGCTGGTGGCGGCGATCCTGACCTGGGCCTGCCATTCCAGCGTGGCGGTGGTGCTGCTGATCGTCTCGCTGTCGACAGCCGGCGTGGTCGATGCACAAGGTGCCCTGGCCTTGGTGCTGGGCGCGAATCTTGGTAGCACCTTGCCAGCGCTGATCGACGCACACACGCCAGTGGCGCGTCGACTGCCGTTAGGCAACACGCTGGTGCGCCTGTTCGGCTGCCTGATCTGCCTGCCCTTGCTGCATCCATTGGTCGGCTTGCTCGCCCATCTCGATGATTCGCCCGCGCGCATGGCGGTGAATTTCCATACGGCGTTCAATCTCGCGCTGGCCTTGATCTTCATCCTGCCGGTGGATCGCTTGTCGCGGCTGCTGGTGCGCCTCTTGCCAGAATCGCCGCGCCCGGCCGATCTGGGTGTGCCGCAGTATTTGGACGAGGGTGCACTGGATACCGCGAACGTGGCGCTGGCCAACGCCGCGCGCGAATCGATGCGGATGGCCGACATGGTCGAAAGCATGCTGAAGGGCCTGGTCGAGGTGTTCGGCAAGGATGATCGCGCGCGTGCCGCAGCGGTCAGCCGGATGGACCCGACGCTGGATCGGCTCGGTGTAGCGATTCGCGAGTATCTGGCCGACCTCGGCGGCGAGGCGCTCAACGAAGAGGATGGCGAACGCAGCCAGGAGATCCTCGCCTTCGTCATCAACATCGAACACATCGGCGATATCACCGCCAACAACCTGATGGATTTCGCCGCGAAAAAGGCGCAGCGCGGCCAGGATTTTTCCGCCGACGACATCCAGGATCTGGCGCAGATGCATGGCCATGTGATGGACAGCTTGCGCATGGCGTGGGCCGTATTCCTACGCAGCGATCTGCGTGCCGCGCAACAGTTGATCGCGCGCAAGGAAGTGTTGTGGCGGCTGGAGAATGAGATTTCCGAACGTCACATCCGCGCGCTGCGGGATCGCCGCGACGATGGTGGCGCCGGCGATGTCTACCTGCGAATTCTGCGCGATCTCAAGCGCATCCACTCGCATTTGGCAGCGTTGGCTTATCCGGTGCTGGAGCGGGCCGGGCTGCTGCAGGATCGGCTGGTACGGGAGCCTGTGCTGGCGACCAACGTGCCGCGTTGATCGGCCTGCATGAGCTTATCCAGCCCGCGTCGCAGGCTGGATAAGCTCAGTCGTTGTTGGTCGTTGCCTGGTTTGCGCAGCGCCGATGCCGCCACCACAGCACCAGCCCGGTCAGCGCGAGCAAGCCGACGAGCGCCCACAAACTGCTCTGGCCGCGACGGATCCACATCACCAGCCATTCGTGATTGTCGGCGCCGAAGTAACCCAGGTACACCCAGAACGGTACGCTGATCAGCGCAGCCAGCGTGTCGATCAGCAGGAAGCGCAGGAACGACACCCGATGCGTGGTGCCGGCGGTGAGATAGACCGTGGTGCGCATGCCGGGCAGGAAGCGCGCGAAGAACAGCATGCGGTTGCCGTACCGCTCGAACTTTTCCTGCACCATGGCATAGCGTGCCGGAGTCAGTACGCGCGCCACGAAACGCCATTGCAAGATGCGCGCACCGTAGTGATGACCCAGCAGAAAGATCGCCGCGTCGCCCAGCAGCACGCCGAACATCGCCAGCGCGAACATCGCATGCACGTTCGCGTAGCCGAGCCCGGCGATCACGCCGCCGGCTACCAGGGTGATGTCCTCCGGCAACGGCAAACCGGCGCCACAGATCATCAGCGCGATGAAGACAGCCAGATAGCCGTTTTCCGCGAAGATCATGATCAGTTGCTGCAGAAGATCCATCGATATCCTTGCGCGTCATGCGAAATCTGCGCGGCGGCAGCGGCGCATGATCCCACAGTCGGGTTGTCGTTGATGTTCGGCAACGCCGGATGACGCGCGGCGTCCATCGGCATGCGGCACGCGATCACGCCGAAGCGGCCGGCGGGCGGCCGCGCGCGGCCAGCAGTTCACGCAATTCGGCTTTTTCGGCGCTGTCCAGCGGGCCTTCACGGCTCTTGCTGGTCAGTGCGTCGCGGCGCTGGGTAATCGCCTGATCTTCCATCCGCAGCAGTGCATCGAAGAATTCGATCCGCTGGATTTCCGGCTCACCGACCGATAGCGAGGCCATCAATTTCTGCAGCGACGGATACTCCTGCCGCTCGGCAAAGTGCTCCACCAGCATCGCCGGATTGATGCCGGGACGCGAGCGGGCCAGCTCGATGAGCTCGGCGAGCAAGCCCACGCCGGGCTTGTCCAGGCGCAGGAAGCGATAAGGTTTCTCCACCTGATCGGCCAAGCCCGGTTGCGCCAGCAGCAGCGAGATCGCGCTGCGCACCAGGCTGCGCTGCACCGCCACCGGTCGCTGCACCGCGCGATGCGCGGCCGGGTCGGCCTGCAGTATCGCGCGGGCACCGCTGCGCTTTTCCAGCTCCTGCGCCATCAGGTCGCGGAACGCGCCGTCGGGCAGTTTCGCGATCAGCGGGCGGGCGCGTTCGGCCAGCCGCGCGCGGCCGTCGAGGCTACCCATCTCAACGTCGTGCGACAGCTCGTTGAAGAAATAATCCGACAGCGGCATTGCCTGCTTGATGCGCTGTTCGAAGCCGTCTCTGCCTTCCTTGCGCACCAGCGAATCGGGATCCTCGCCGTCGGGCAGGAACAGGAAATACGCCTGGCGACCATCGCGCAATCGCGGCAGTGCCGATTCCAGCGCCTTCCACGCCGCGGCACGGCCGGCGCGGTCACCGTCGAAGCAGAACACCACGTCCGGCGCGGCGCGGAACAGCACCTCGGTGTGCTCCGGCGTAGTCGCCGTGCCCAGCGTCGCCACCGCGATCGGCAGGCCGGCCTGGTGCAGCGCGATCACGTCCATGTAGCCCTCGACCACCACGATTCGCAGCAGATTCGCGTTGGCCTGCTTCACCTGCCACAGCGCGAACAGCTCGCGGCCCTTGTGAAACAGCGGCGTCTCGGGCGAGTTGAGGTATTTGGGGGATTGTTCCGAGCTGAGCACGCGGCCGCCGAACGCGATCACCCGGCCGCGGCGGTCCAGGATCGGGAACATCAGCCGCTCGCGGAAGCGGTCGTACTTGCGGCCTTGCTCGCTGCTGGCGACCATGCCGGCTTCGTTCAGCAGTTCCATCCGTCGCGGACTGTTGCCGAGCGATTTGATCACGCCGTCGTAGCCGGCTGGTGCCCAGCCGAGGCGGAAGCGCTTGATCGTCTCTGCGTCCAGTCCGCGCTTCTTGCAGTAGGCCTGCGCGTCGGCGTTGCGTGGCAGCTCGCCTTCGTACCAGCTGGCGGCGGCGTCCAGCAGCGCGTACAGGTCGGTCTTGTCCTCGCGCGGCGCGGCCTCGCGGCCACCTTCGCGGGGTACCTTCAGGCCGACTGTCTGCGCCAGTTCCTCGACCGCGTCGGGAAACTCCAGCCGCTCGTAGTCCATCAGGAACTTCACCGCGCTGCCGTGCGCGCCGCAGCCGAAACAGTGGAAGAACTGCTTGGCCGGGCTGACGTAGAACGACGGCGAGCGCTCGTTGTGGAACGGGCAGCAGGCGGTCCACTCGCGTCCGGCCTTCTTCAACGGCACCCGCCGCTCGATCACGTCGACGATGTCGACGCGGGCAAGCAGTTCATCGATGAAGCTGTCGGGGATCAGGCCACGCATAAGCACCCTAGTTTAGTCGGTTGCCGTCGGGGAGGTTCGGCCGGATTGCGCTAACCTCGGACGGAATGTCGCAGGGGATGTTTGATGACGATGGATGGATTGACCTTTCGCCCGGCGCTGGCAGCCGACGCGGCTGCCGCGGTACCGCTGATCCACAGCTCCGGACCAGCCGCGTTCGACTATGTGTTCGCGGTGTCGGGGGTGGGTGATGCCCAGGCGTTCCTGCGCCGGGCCTTCATCGACGGGGCGGGCGAGTTCGGTTGGCGCAACCATGCGGTGGGCGTGCTCGACGGCGCGGTGGTAGCGGTCGGGGCGGGCTTCGGTGGCGCCACGAAATGGCCGTTCACGCTGGCGGCAGCGCGGCAGATCCTCGGCCACTATGGCTGGCAGCATGCCGCCGGGGTGATCGTGCGTGGCCTGCGGGTGGAGTCAGTGATTCCGCCGCCGGCGGGTGCGATGTATTACCTGGGACATCTGGGGGTGAGCCCGTCATTGCGCGGCAAGGGGCTCGGTTCGGCGCTGGTCGACCATCTGCTCGCCGTGCGGCCCGCCGGTGCCGGTGGCCCGGTGATCCTGGATGTGGCGGCGACCAATCCGGATGCCCAACGGCTGTATCAACGGCTGGGTTTTGTCGTCACGGGCGAGCGCCGCTCGACACTGGCCAATGCCCAGGGTCGGGTGCCGGATCACCGGCGCATGCAACGGCTGGCGCCGGTCTGATCGCCGTCGGCGTCAGAGCATGTGGAAGATGCCGAACACGGCGGGCATGGCCAGCAGGATCACGAAGCACGCGAACAGCACGTTGGCGATGGCCATGCTGCTGCCGTTGGCGGCGCGTGCGGGCTGAGGCTTCAACCGGCCAGCCGCGCCTTGATCTTGCCCGACACCACGGCCATGTCGGCGCGACCGGCAGCCTTTTCTTTCACCGCAGCCACCACCTTGCCCATGTCGCGGGCCGAGCTGGCGCCGGTATCGCTGATCGCGGCGGTGATCAGCGCGTCGATCTCCGCTTCGTCCAGCTTGGTCGGCAGGTAGGTTTCGATCACCAGCATCTCGGCGCGCTCGATCGCCGACAGATCCTCGCGGTGGGCAGCGTCGAACTGGCTGACCGAATCGCGCCGTTGCTTGAGCATCTTCTCCAGCGTGGCCAGCACCTGCACGTCGTCCAGCTCGATCCGCTCGTCCACTTCGCGCTGCTTGACTGCCGCCAGCATCAGCCGGATCACGCCCAGCCGGTGCTTGTCGCCGCCGCGCATGGCGGTTTTCATGTCTTCGGTGAGCTGCTGCTTGAGCGTCATGGCGGGAGCCTTTGAAGTGGGTGATGCGGGCTGAGGATCCATTCTACGGAAACGACAAGGCCGGCGTTGTCCTGGGGACAACACCGGCCAATGTCGAATCCGAGAGCTTGCGGTGGCTGCGAGAACCCGCGCCGACCGTGTTTCCTGTTATGCGCGGCGCCGGAGCGCTGCATGATCCACCGCGAGACGGCGGATCGGGGAAACTCAGTACAGACGGACTTTGCGCGAGACGTCACGCGACAGACGACGCAGGTGACGCTTCACCGCGGCAGCGCGCTTGCGCTTGCGCTCCTGGGTCGGCTTCTCATAGAACTCGCGCTTGCGCGTTTCAGCCAGGACGCCGGCCTTCTCGCAGGTACGCTTGAAACGACGCAGTGCAATCTCGAACGGCTCGTTCTCGCGAACTTTTACGTTGGGCATGGAAACTCCGAGTGGTAATCTGCCCGCATGTACGGGACTGTCAAATAGGGCGAGCCGCGAATTATACCGTGGATAACACAGAATTTTCAAAGCCCGTGCTGGGCATCGAAACCTCCTGCGACGAAACCGGCGTGGCGCTGCTGCGCTGGGAGCCGGATGCGCCGGGTCGTGGGCTGCTGGCGCATACCCTGTACAGCCAGATCAAGCTGCATGCCGACTACGGCGGCGTGGTGCCGGAACTGGCTAGTCGCGACCACGTGCGCAAGCTGCTGCCGCTGATCCGCGAGGCGCTGGCCGAGGCCGGGCTGACCGTGCAGGACCTGGGCGGGGTGGCGTATACCGCCGGCCCCGGCCTGGTCGGCGCGCTGCTGGTCGGGGCCTCCGCCGGGCGCGCGCTGGCCTGGGCGCTGGGCGTACCGGCGATCGGGGTGCATCACATGGAAGGTCACCTGCTGGCGCCGCTGCTGGAGGACAACCCGCCCGCGCCGCCGTTCGTGGCGCTTTTGGTGTCCGGCGGCCATTCGATGCTGGTCGAGGTCAAGGCGATCGGCCACTACACGATACTGGGCGACACTCTGGACGATGCCGCCGGTGAGGCCTTCGACAAGACCGCCAAGCTGATGGGCCTGCCGTACCCCGGCGGCCCGGCGCTGGCGAAATTGGCCGAACAGGGCAGCGCCGGCGCGTTCCGCTTTTCTCGCCCGATGACCGACCGGCCTGGGCTGGACTTCAGTTTCTCCGGCCTGAAGACCCAGGTGCTGCTGGCGTGGCAGAAGTCGGATCAGAGCGACCAGACCCGCGCCGACATCGCCCGTGCGTTCGAGGAGGCGATCGTCGACACGCTGATCATCAAGTGCCGCCGCGCCCTGCAGGCCAGCGGCGCGCATCGGCTGGTGATCGCTGGCGGTGTCGGCGCAAACCGAAGATTGCGCAGCGAACTGGCCGCGGCCGGCGCGAAAGACGGTTTCCAGGTGTATTTCCCGCGGCTGGATTTCTGCACCGACAACGGCGCGATGATCGCGCTGGCCGGCGCGATCCGGCTTGCCAGCGGTCAGCATCAAGACGCCTCGGTGCAGGTTTATCCGCGCTGGGATCTGCAGAGCCTGCCGGCGGCGTAGCAGGACTCCGTGGAGCGGCTCACCACTGCGTGCGCCCCGGCAGCAACCCCTTCAACTCCGCCTCGGTGAGATTGCGCCACTGGCCGACCTTCAGATGGGCGAGTTTCACGTTGACGATGCGCACGCGGCGCAGCTGGGTCACGCGGTAGCCGAACGCGGCAGCCATCAGGCGGATCTGCCGATTCAAGCCCTGGGTCAGCACGATCGAGAAGCCGAACTTGGCGATCCGGCGTACGCGGCAGGGCTGGGTCATCTGGCCGTGGATGCGCACACCCTTGGCCATGCCAGCGAGAAATTCGTCGGTGACAGCCTTGTTCACACCGACCAGGTATTCCTTCTCGTGGTGGTTCTCCGAGCGCAGGATCTCGTTGACGATGTCGCCGTTGCTGGTGAGCAGGATCAATCCTTCGGAGTCTTTATCCAGTCTCCCGATCGGAAAGATCCGCTGCGGATGATCGATGAAGTCGATGATGTTGCCATCGACGTCCTTCTCCGTGGTGCAGGTGACGCCGATCGGCTTGTTCAACGCGATATAGACAGCCTTCTTGGCTGCCGCCGTGGGCGCCAGCGTACGTGCACGCACGATCTCGCCATCCACACGCACCTCGTCACCGTCCAGCGCCTTGGCGCCGGTGCTGACCACGTCGCCGTTGATGGTGACGCGACCGGCGAGCAGCAGCTCGTCCGCCTCGCGGCGCGAGCATAGGCCGGCCTCGCTGATGTATTTGTTGACGCGCATGTTTTACGAACGCAGGCCAACGCCGCGCTTCAGCAACTGCAGCGCCACGATCGACAGCGCGACTACGAAGCCCAGCATCACCACGAACGCCACGCCCACGTGTACGTCGCTGATGCCGAGTACGCCGAAGCGGAACGCGTTGACCATGTACAGGATCGGGTTAACCCGCGAGATCGCCTGCCACGGCTCGCCCAGCATGTTCACCGAATAGAACACGCCGCCCAGATAGGTAAGCGGGGTCAGGATGAAGGTCGGCACCAGTGCGATGTCGTCGAACTTCTTCGCGTAGACCGCATTGACGAAGCCGGCCAGCGAGAAGATCGTGGCGCCGAACAGTACCGACAGGAAGGTGATCAGCGGATGCACCACGTGCAGCGAGGTGAAGAACAGCGCGATCACCAGCACCAGTACGCCGACGACCATCCCTCGCGCCACCGCGCCGGTGACGTAGCCGAGCAGGATCACCCAGTTCGGCATCGGGGATACCAACATTTCCTCCACCGCGCGGCTGAACTTGGCGCCGAAGAACGAACTGGAGATGTTGGCGTAGCAGTTGTTGATCACGCTCATCATGACCAGGCCGGGCACGATGTACTGCATGTAGCTGAAGCCGCCCTGGATCGTGCCGATGCGGCTGCCGATCAGCTTGCCGAAGATCACGAAATACAGCGTCATGGTGATCGCCGGCGGGATCAGCGTCTGCGTCCAGATGCGCACGATGCGCACGATCTCGCGGCGCACGATAGTGTTGAGGGCGACCAGGTTGGCGGCGGTGTTGCTCATGCTGCCTGCTCCTTGCCGTTGCGGCCCGGCTCTTGTCGGCCATTCTCCACGAGCCGCACGAACAACTCCTCCAGTCGGTTGGTCTTGTTGCGCATCGAGGTCACCGTGATGCCGTGCGTGGACAGCGCCGCGAACAGCGAGTTGAGGTCATGCGAGCGGGCCATCTCGGCCTCCAGCATATGTTCATCGCGGCGGCGCAGGGTGACACCGGGCAGGCTGGGCAGTTGGTCCGGCAAGGTGTCCACATCCAGCACGAACGTCTCCACATCCAGTGTCGCCAGCAGCCGCTTCATGCTGGTGTTCTCGATGATCGTGCCGTGGTCGATGATCGCGATGTTGCGACACAGCGACTCGGCTTCCTCCAGGTAATGCGTGGTGAGGATCACCGTGGTACCGGCCGCGTTGATGCCGCTGACGAATTGCCACATCGAGCGGCGGATCTCGATGTCCACGCCGGCGGTCGGCTCGTCGAGGATCAGCAGCTTCGGCTCGTTCATCATCGCGCGGGCGATCATCAGCCGTCGTTTCATGCCGCCGGACAGTGTCCGTGCCTGCATCTGCGCTTTGTCCCACAGGCGCAGTTCCTTCAGGTATTTTTCCGCTCGCTCGGCGGCGATCTTCCGCGGAATGCCGTAGAAACCGGCCTCGTTCACGCAGATGTCGAACGGCTTCTCGAACTGGTTGAAGTTGATCTCCTGCGGCACCAGCCCGATCAGCTTCATCGCCTCGCTGCGCCGCTTGTTCACCGACACGCCGAACACCTGCGCGTCGCCGCCGCTGGAGTTGACGAGCGAGGACAGGATGCCGATCAGGGTGGATTTGCCTGCGCCGTTGGGACCGAGCAGGGCAAAGAAGTCGCCGGGCTGCACGGTCAGCGAGATGCCCTTCAGGGCCTCCACGCCATTGCTGTAGGTCTTGCGCAGGTTGTCGACGACGAGTGCGGGTGTGGAGGTCATGGGTGACGCCAGATGGTGGAAAGCCGAAGGGAAACCAGGCGCATTGGCATGCCAGATATCGACAGGGTCGGTGGGCAGACGCGCGTTGCAGCTTGGTCGGTGGCTCGTAGCAACCTATTATAGCGGGCTTGATGCCACCGCCCGGTTTCCGCCGGCGCACTCACTGTTTCCCGGAACCCGCTCCATGGCCGACCATTTCCAGCTGCGCCTCGTCGACAGCACCATGCTTGTTCCCTCGGTGCGTCACCTCGTGTTCGAGCGTGCCGACGGCCAGCCGCTGGCGTTCGTGCCGGGGCAGTTCCTGCAAGTGCACTTTCACTACGACGACGGCACCGCGACCAAGCGCAGCTACTCGGTGGCGACCGTGGGCGACGGCAGCTCGCCGGTGCAGCGCATCGAGATCGCGGTGAGCTACGTCGATGGCGGTGCGGCCACCAGGTTGCTGGGTAGCCTCGAAAACGGTGGTGTCATCGACGCCAGCGGCCCGTACGGCCGCTTCTGTCTGCAGGACGCGGATGTCCATCCGCGCTACCTGTTGCTTGCCACCGGCACCGGCGTCACCCCGTATCGCGCGATGCTGCCGCAAATCGAAAAGTTGCTGGCAAAAGGCGGCCGCGAAGTCGTGCTGCTGTACGGTGCGCGCACCGAAGCCGAGCTGCTCTACGGCGAAGAGTTCGAGGCCTTCGCACAAGCGCACCCCGGCTTCATCTTCCACGGCTGCCTCAGCCGCGCAGCCCGTGCCACGCCACGCAGCACCGATCGCAGCGGCCATGTGCAGAATGTACTCGCGGAACTCGGTCCGCACGCGGATCGCGACATCGCCTATCTGTGCGGCAACCCGAACATGGTCGATGCGGCATTTGCTGCGCTGAAGGAATTCGGGCTGCCGGTGCCGCAGATCCGGCGCGAGAAATACATATCTTCACGCTAGTCTGCATCTGGTATACATGAATCTGTTCCGAGCCCTGCAATGCAATGGTTGTCGCGTTACGGGTCCAAGCGTTGGCTATTGTGCATATGTCGTACTTGGTATCGATCATATGCAGAGGTAACTCAATGCGTACGCCAATGCGAACTGGGCTGGCGTGGTAGATCCGGTGTGGTCGCATAGATTTACGACTGATGCCATTTTCAAAGTCAGGGCTCAGTCAAGATTTTCATCTTTGGCCGCCGGACTAATATCGCCTGCTGTTGCAGCATGCGACTAAATTCAAGCTTTGAAAATATGTCAGAACACGTTTAGCTGCAATGATATTTATCAAAGGCAATAGTAGACAGTCGATCCGATGATGCGACAAATTTTACGATTTCCGTTGCTGCTATCGAGCGTGGGAGGGCTGCCAGCCTGTTGATTTATCCCTGCACTGCCTTGTTGACCTGCCCCGTGAATTGGATTGCCGATTTTCTTAGGCGTACCGTTTGCGGCGTTGCTTGGATTATTTGTGATGCTGATTTGAGCGTTGGACGAATTCTTGTAGGTTGCTTTCGGGTGTGTTGAAGATTGTGCAAAAACAATACTAGAAAAAATCATCATTACGGCAAATGTGAGTATTTTTTTCACTGAGCTCTCCAAAGAAAATTTATGATTATTGGATTTATTCAATTGAATGACAAGTGATGCAGGTGTTTGCGCGCGATGATCTATAGCGCTTAGATGTCTATTTAGCGACATCGCAATGCTCTACTGCTCTACTATCACTGATAGGACAATGTAAAAGTGGCAGAAGCAACCACGGTACCTGCGGTGATCACCGCGGTACGGTAATAGCGTGCGTAGTACTGAATATTCAACTGACCGTTTGGCGTACCTCCTACTAACGTCTTGCCAGCATTGCCGAACGTCACCGGAGTGAAATTTTTATCAAGCAGCTGCACGGCAACGCCAGAAGAAGTGCCGGAAGTTTTTGTTAGAACACCGGCTATGCCGGACGCCGTGCCATTAAAATCCAGCTGGATATCGAGTGTTGCTCCGCTTGAACAGGTAAGTGCAATGGCAAATGGCGTGCTACCAGTGGTGGCGCCATTGGCATTCATCGAACTGGAGCTCACAGTCGGCAATGTGACGTTGATCGGCGTTGTGTTGACTGAGCAGGCTGGGTCGAGGATCGTTACAGCGTTACCTAATGTGAAACTTTCGACGTTCGTACCTGAGTCAAATTGCCAATTTCCGAGCAGGCCGGCTGGCAAGGTGCTGCCACTTACAATGGGGCCTGTCTTGATTAGTTGCAACGACGAACTGATACTCGCGCTGTAAGAACCCGCTGCCAGACTACAACAGGGATAAGGAAATAGATAAGTCGTTAGATTGTTATGAGTAATGCTATAGCTCAAGCCAGAGATGCTTGTCGGGAATACACTTACGGTTATGCTGGGCGTAGCACCTGCAATATTCACTACGCCATAATTGGTTGTCCCCGTGCAGTTAATTTGAGGTGCGATGGCAGGAGGTATCAGGGGCGATGTATATAGCACGGTGCCGACCGCGGCATTGTATGCAACAGTGATCGTGCTTGGTGGATTGAAGGTGACCGCGGACGTCGTTGTGCCACTTGTAAATGTGCAATTGGCTTTAACGCCGGTCGGTAAAAGTGCCAGCAGGAATATGACCGTCAGCAGACTACTGGCCCGCCGGTGATCGGCACGGCCGATCCATGCCAGAAAAGCGGAAACGTGCGTCACGATAACCTCCGGTGTGGCAAACGAGTCTGACTCAGTGCACACGCGTCGGTCACGTTACTGATGTGCGACATATCTCTGGGCTCTCGCATCATGCACCACTCCGATTCACCACAGCCACGGTAGGCTGCGTGCAGGTTGCATTGATTTCGACGTAAGACTTGGTGTGCTCATACTTGCTGCGTGGTGCGAGCTGATAGTGAAATGAGCAGGACATGCCTGCTCCGCTATCGTCCTGCCAGCGTGCAGTCAGTTGCCCGGCCTGATCGACGCCGCGCAGCAGGATCTGCCCGGCTTGACCAGCTACACCCAGCGAAATCCCTTGTTCGTTGAATACCTCGGTACCGAAAGGTAGCGCCTGACCATTTTGCAAACGTACGCGCACGATGATCGTGCGTCCGTTTTTGGTCTTGAACTTCAGCATCACCACTGCGCCTGCATGCGGCGCTACTTGTGCACTGGTGGCATCGAGCTGCACGTCCAGTGGCAGGCCCTTGGGATCGATGCCTACGGTGTTGAGACTGTAGGGTGTGAGGTAAGGCACCAAGGCATAACCGGAGTGATCGATGCGCGCGCCGGAAGCATTGGTCAGTCGCGCGCCCTCGGCGCCGGGTACATACACGATGCCGACCGTGTCACCCATCGGTTGACCGAAGGTGATGCCACCTGGATGTGCGACTACGGCACCATTCACGTTGAAAGAAGCCTGTGAATAGCCGCTGCCACTACCGTAGCTGGCATTGAATACTGCGTATGGGCTGCGATAGCCGCCATTCACGCTACCAGAGTTCCCGGTACCAGCACTGCTATGAGTAGCGGATGCACCGTAGTTGAATTGGTTGTCGGCACCAGCAGAGCCACTGAGCATGGTTTGCTCTTGAGTGTTGCTGTTCTGGTCGCGAGTCATGTTAAGGGTGAAGGTGGGTGCGTGCGCACTGTCGCCCAGCGGTACGCTGATGCTGGCGAAATATTCGTTGTCGTAACGGCCCAGCGGATCGCGCGTACGTGTGGCAGAGATGCCATAGCTCACGCGGTGGAACGAGTTGTTGTAGCCCAGCTGAAACTGCGTGTCGGTACCCTTGCGGTTCCAGTAATCGCTGGCCGAAACATTGGTATAGAACGAGCCGCCACGCTGGCCGAGTCCCTGGCTCAGGGTGAGATCGAAACGGTTGCGTTGGCGCTGCAGTCCAGTGGTGCTGAGGACAGGGTTGTAGCCGCTCCCGGATAGCGCAGTCTGTTGAGCGGGTGTCAGCACGGTCTGGAGGGGAACACCATCGATCGTAGTGACGGGTGCAGGTGACACGTACCTGAAGGTATCGATTCCCCGGGCAGCATAGTCTCTGGCTGACGCGGCATCATTCAGGCTTAGGTAGCCACTGGTCGAATAGCGGTAGGCGGCGACCGATAGCGACGTATTTGTCTCTGACAGAATCTTGCTGTAGCTCAACCGCATGCTCTGACCGGAATGCGTGGAGAAGCCCGGAATGCGTGCATGCGCTTCGGTGACATCGAATGCGAAAGCGCCATAGCGCGTGTTGATCGCACTGCCGAGCAACAAGGCTGCATAACCCTGCGAACCCTCGATGCCCGCGTAGCCAGTGAACAGGTTGCTGAAGCCGTGCTGCACGGTGGCTTGCACCACATCGGGCTGGTGCACGAGCGATAGGTTGCGTAATTGTCCGGCAGCGACGCTGAAACGGGTGGTGCCGGGCCGCAATAGTTGTGCGACTGAGGCGTAGGGCACGGAGAAGGTTCGCGAGCGCCCGTCCGCTTCGGTTATCGTGACATCGAAATTGCCACCGTAGCCGGTTGGGTAGAGATCGTTGATCGTGAAGGGGCCGGGTGCCACGGTGGTCTGGTAGATTTGCACGCCGTTCTGGCGCACCGTCACTTTGGCGTTGCTGTCAGCTACGCCACGCACAACTGGTGCATAGCCGCGCACCGAGTCCGGCAGCATGCGGTCATCTGTTGCCAGCTGCACTCCACGCAGGCCAAAGCTGTCGAATACTCGGCCGTCGGTGTAACTGTCACCAATCGTCAATTGCGCGCGCAGTGACGGCAGGTCGCGCTGCACGTAGCTGTCGATATTCTGCCATTTCAAACTCGCAGAAGTGCCGGGCACCGCAGATTGCCAGATGGCAGTGGAATCCTGGTGCAAATGCCACGGGCCAAAATTAAAACCGGCATTCAGACCTAGATACGCGGTGGTCTGACTCAGGCCCTGGCTGCTGGAGCGGTAACTGTTGAAATTGTAGTTGAGCAAGCCCGCCGGAACGCCGACATCCCAATATTCCGGGCTGATATAGCCGCGTGCCGTTTGCTCCAGATAGGCCTGCGGTACGCTGGTATCAAGCCGCAGCTCGCCCATGTCGAAGGTCATCGTGGCCCCAGGAATGAGGCTGCTGATATTCACGCAGACGGCCGGATCCTTCAACTCGGACAGTAGTTGAGCAGACAGTTTGTTCGGGTGCAGACCGAGTTGGCCTAGCAGCTGGCCATCCACGCATGGCGTTGCGCTGGTTTGCGCGCTGCCAGCTGCGAAACGCACATCGCTGCGTCCGACCCATGTGGCGTTAAGGTAAACATCGATGTTGTAAGAGCCGGCCAATACCGGATTGCCATGCTCAAAGCGTGCAAGATCGGTGGTGTTGGTACCTGCGCCGGACAGTAAGTTACGATCGAAACTGGTATCCGCAGCATTGGCATCTGCACCAGCGTTTGCCGGGCCGACTGCAGCTGAACTGGCGGCTCCATCTACGGCAGCTATCGGGCTTGTGGCATTTGCAGACGCCCATCCACACAGCACAGCAGCAATCGCCGCACGCAGCAATATCGGGTGGCGCACAGCATGCCTGCGCGGACGAACCGCGTGGCTTGTTGTGTGCCTTTGATTCATGGGGTTACGGCGCCCTTGAACGAGTTCTGCGCACCGTAATCATTGATGATGTCATAAGCGACCGGAGTGCCGGCCGGGGCTGCCTGCGTCAAGCCTTTTACTGGTAGGCGCAGTGTGCTGAACGGGTCGACCATGTCGGTGTTTGCGATGTACTGCTTGCCGGCGACATTCAGCGACAGCCTGGTGAAGGTAATGTGGTATGGCGTTGGGTTGTGCGCTTCCAGTGCATAGCCTTGCCCATCGGGCACGATTTTCCAGGTCACCTGTTCGGGCGCCTTGAGTACGTCGCCCGACAATTGAGTCGGGCGATAGAAAAATTTGAGCCGCGAGCGGATCGCGAACTGCAGCAGGTTTTTGCCTTGTATCTCAGCCGAAGTGGGTTTGGGCGGGATTTCCAGCACGTTGAGCCAGAACAGCGATTCGCGATCGCTCGGCATTGGCGCCGGTGTCGCAATAATGCGCAGGCTCTGCTCCTTGTGCGCCTCCATGCGAAACAGCGGCGGCGTGATCAAGAACGGCACGTCGACCTTATCCGGGGTGGAATGCGGGTTGCCACGATCCATCCACGCCTCGATCAGTGCGGGCCGGTCACCCTCGTTGCTCAGGCGCACGGTGACTTCACCATCCTGGGCGGGAAACACCACACGGGTGCTGCCAACTACCACGGTGGCATGCGCGCCGACGGTAAATAGGCAGAGCGCGATCAAGCACGCGCGGACGGCGTGGAGAGGGCTTTTCATTGAAGGTATTTCGCCGTGAAAGTGGGATCGATCAAGATTGCGCTGCGGCCGGAGCATCCGGCCGCAGCGCAAGGCGTCACACTTACTGATAGATCATCGTGAACTGCGCACTGCTGACCACGGTGCCGGCACCGACAGCAGCCGTTTTGGCGAAATACTGTGCGTAATAGTTCAGCGTGGCAGAGCCAGCGGCGACAGTGGCCTGCCCGGAGTTCTGTGCGGCCACGGTGCCTGCACCCAAAACGATTGGGCTGAAAACGGCGGCGGTGCTACCGGCACCATTGAGCAGCTGCACTTCAACGTTGGCGGCCGTGCCGGTGTTGATCAGATTGCCGGTAACGGTATCGATGCCTACGCCCGGCTCAAAATAGGTCGTGGCGCCGGTGATGCCGGCGGCACACCCGGTGATCGCAAGGGTGAAGGGGGTCCTTGCCGCCACTGAGCTGATCGTCGACAGGGCCGAGGTCTGCACAGACGGCAGCGTGACCGTGACAGTCGCCGGCGAACCGCCGTTGACCTTGCAGGTTCCGGCAGTAACCGTACCGTTGATATTGATGGTGCCGTCAGCTGCCTGAGCGGCCTGCGGAGCGAATGCAGCAACGCCGAAACCGGCGATCAGTGCAGCGGAGAGTAGAGCCTTATTCATGCATATTTCCTTTCAGGGTGTTGAGTTTGTTTGCTGGTTCGACGCGCGTCTGGACTAATGATGGTTGCACTTGGCACTACCCCGACTGCAGCCGTGCGCGTGGCTGGTCGTCGTGACGTCAGCAAAGTGCGTGCCAAGTCTCAATTGAAAACGATTACGTAGCGACCTAACCTCGTTAGGGGAATGACTGCGGCCGCATGGGCACTATGCAGGCCGCGCGCTTTGTGGTCCTCCCCTGACAAATTATGGCATCAAAAAATGCGAACCACGTCACCTATTAACGAATTGTTCATCTAATCGTCACATCAAAGCCTTGCGATGAAATAGGCGTGGGAGCGGCAGATATGTAAAGCACGCTTGACATGGTGCAAGCGCGTCTCTATTCTGCGAATGTCAAGTTAACTTGACACTTCAAACAGGAGGGCGTCATGCACAAGATCCATGGGTTTCGTCGAGTGATTTCCCCGCTGCTGGCCTTGGCGCTGCTGGTGGGCAGTGGTGCCTTACTGGCGCGTGAAGCGGAGACAAGCAACAGCGTCGGTACGCTGAAGGTCGAGCGTCATGGCGACCACGGTCGACCGGTGATCCTGATTCCCGGCCTGCAGGGCGGGCCGTGGGTGTGGCAGCAGACCATCGCGCAGCTGCAGAAGGATCATGTGGTGTACGCGGTGACGCTGGCCGGTTTTGACGGCATGCCGGCATCGACCAGTGGCGGCAGTCTGTTCGATCGCGCCGACGCGTCGCTGCTGCAGTTGATCGAACAGCAGAAGCTCGCCAAGCCTGTGCTGGTCGGCCACAGCCTCGGCGGCACGCTGGCGCTGCGTTTCGCCGGTGAGCATGCGGATCTGATTTCCGGTGTGGTGGCGGTGGATGGGCTGCCGATTTTCCCCGGTATGGAGCGAGCGAGCGCCGAGCAGCGGCAGGCGATGGCCGCGCAGATGCGCGAAAAGATGTCGGCGGCGACACCGGCGCAGTTCCAGGCGCAGGCGCTGGGCTACATGCAGAAGGTGGGCGTGATCGATCCGCAGCTGGCCGCGCGCTACGCACCGATGAATGCGCGCAGCGACATCAAGGCCAGCGCGCAGTACATGGCCGAGGATCTGGCCGCCGACCTGCGTCCCGGCCTGAAGAATGCGAACGTGCCCATCCTGGAAATCTCGCCCTATTACGCACCGGATTTCAGTCAGCCGCCGACACAGTTCAGTGAGGCGCAGAAGACGGCGTACTACCAGAGCCTGTTGGCAGATGCGCCGAACGCGAAGGTGGTATCGATCTCGCCGTCGCGGCACTTCGTGATGCTCGACCAGCCGGCGAAGTTCCAGCAGGTGCTGGACGATTTTCTGAAAGCCACTGAGCGGAGTGCGCAGCCTTGAGCCGTTCGATTCACCAGCGTTACCAGCGCGAATTCTGGCCGGCGATGGCGGCTTATATGGCCATCATGTTTCTGCTATGGCCGCTACTGCCCCAGGTGCACAACGAACTGTTGAAGATTGCGCTGGCCGTGTTGCCGGTACTGCCGGTGCTGTTCGTGGTGCGCGCGATGGTGCGGCTGGTGCTGGGCAGTGACGAACTGGAGCAGCGCATCCATCTGATCGGTTTGGCGATTGCTGCCACCGTGGTGAGTACGCTCAGTCTGGTCGGCGGTTTCCTCGCCGCTGCCGACGTCATCAAGCTTGATGGCGCGATCCTGATCTGGGTGTGGCCGATCCTGGTGGTGGTGTATGCCGCCGGGCGCGGCTGGGCCAGTCGTCGTTACGGTGGCGATGTGATGTGCAACAGCGGGATTGCCTGGCATTGGCGGGTTTTGCTTGCGGCGCTGGGGTTTGCCGCGATCGCCGGACTGGGACGCCATCAACTGCTCGACTACCAGCTCGGCATGCTGTGCGGCATGAGTGTGGCGCTGGCGGCGTGGGCGCTGGTGCTGGGGGTGCTGCACTGGCGCAAGCGGCGGCATGGCGGGGACGAGACGCCGTGATGCCGCATGAATCCTTTGTCACCGAATCGAAAAGGGGTCGCCATGCGCGCCGTCCATAAACGCTATCTGCGTGAATTCATTCCGGCGATGTCCGCCTACGTATTGCTTATCGTGCTGTACGGCATCTTGATGCCGCGGACGGAAAGCGCGCTGTGGCGGATCGTGCTGGCGGTGCTGCCGTTGCTGCCGATCATGCTGGTGATCCGCGCCATCGTGCGGGTCATCCGCGATCAGGACGAGCTGGAACGCCGCATCGACCTGGAGGCGATTGCGATCGCCGCGATGTCGACCGGGTTCGGTTATTTCAGCTACGGCTTTCTGCTGAATGCGAATATCGGCTTGAAGGTCGAGCCGGCGGCCGTCGCGATCTGGGTGCTGCCATGCCTGTTTGCCAGTTTTGGTGTGGCCAAACTGCTGGTTGCCTGGCGTTATCGAAGCCATGAATAACCACGTGCGCGAACTGCGCGGCGAACAGAGCTGGTCGCAGGCGGATCTTGCCGAACGGCTGGATGTGTCGCGGCAGACCATCAACGCGATCGAGACCGGCAAGTACGATCCCAGCCTGCCGCTGGCATTCAAGATCGCACAATTGTTTGGCCGTCCGATTGAATCGATTTTTTTACCGGGTGAGGAGTGACAGGCATGGCAATGAAGGGACGTACCGCGATCCGCATCGGTGCGGTGGCCGTGGGCCTGGGCTTTCTGGCCTGGAACCAGTTCCACCACGGCGAACAAACCGCGGCACCGGCGGCAACTGCCGCCGCGCCAGCCGTCGCGGCGAAAGCGGTGCCGCCGGCGAAACCGCAAACCTGGACGCTCGGTTCGCTGACATTGACCGCATGCAATCTGGTCCAGCCGAACAGCGGGCTCAGTACGGCGGCCTGGTGTGCGGATTTTCCGGTGCCAGAGAATCGTGCCGATCCGCACAGCCGCACGATCCGGCTCAAGCTGGCCGTATTGCGCTCGAGCGCACAGGTGGCAAGCAAGGACATGCTGGTGTTCCTCGTCGGCGGCCCGGGTCAGGCGGCCACCGATTCGGCCAGCCAGATAGCGGTGATGTTGCAGCCGTCGCTGGCGCATCGTGACGTGCTGTTGCTGGATCAACGCGGCACCGGTGGCTCAAACGCTCTGACCTGCAAGGATTCGGGCGATGCGACCAAGCCCGACGACGACAGCACGTTCGATGCGGCCAAGATGCGTGCTTCTGCCGCCGATTGCCTCAAACAATTGAGCGATCACGCCGATCCGCGCTATTACACCACCACGATCGCGGCGCAGGATCTGGAGGACGTGCGCAAGGCGCTCGGCTCGCCGCAGTTCGACCTGCTCGGCGTGTCGTACGGCACGCGGATGGCGCAGCAGTACCTGATGCGTTATCCGGATGCGGTGCGCAGTATGTTGCTGGACAGCACGGTGCCGAATTCGCTGGCGCTGGGCGAGGATTTTGCTCGCAACCTCGATGACGCATTGAAGGCGCAGTTCGCCCGCTGCACGGCGCAGCCTGCATGCAAGAAGCAGTTCGGCGATCCGGACCAGACGCTGTATCAGCTGCGCGATGCGCTGCGCGCGAACCCGCACGAGGTCAGCTTCCGCGACCCGCAGAGCTACCGCACCGTCAAGCGGGTGTTGAACGAGAACGCGCTGGCCAGCGTGGTGCGGATGTTCGCGTACACGCCCGCCACCGCCGCGCTGTTGCCGTTGTCGATCGACGCGGCGGCGCATGGGGACGTCGGTCCGCTGCTGGGTCAGGCCAAGATCCTGTCCGGCGACCTGGCCGAGCTGATGGGCAGCGGCATGCAGTATTCGGTGATCTGCAGCGAGGACGCCGACCTGCTCGCGCCGCGTCCGCAGGATGCCGACACCATTCTTGGCACGCACATGATCGATGCACTCGGCGCGGTCTGCTCGGCGTGGCCGAAAGGCACGCGTCCGGCGGATTTCCATCAGCCACTGAAAACCGACAAGCCGGTACTGCTGCTGGCCGGGCAGTACGATCCGGTGACGCCACCGCGTTACGCCGACGAGCTGGCGAAGGGTTTGCCGAACGCACGTGTGCTGGTTTTCAAGGGCCAGGCACATGGCGTGATGGCGGTCGGCTGCGCGCCGCAGCTGGTGCAGCACTTCATCGAAAAGCTCGACCCGAAGACGCTGGACGCAAGCTGTCTGGATCGGCTGCAAGCCACCCCGATCTTCATCGACTTCAACGGAGCCACGCCATGAGAAAACGCTACGTGCTGGCGAACGCCTTGCTGTGGGCCGCGGCCATTCTCGCTGCCGCCGTGCTCAAGGCGCCGAACTTCCTTTCTCTTGTCCTGCTCCCGATGCTGGCCACGCTCTCGCTGCTCACGGTCGGCCCGGGCGCATGCCTCAACCGGAGTGACATCTCGTGATCGAAGTCAGGGATCTGCACAAGGCGTTCGGCACGGTGAAAGCCGTCGACGGCGTCAGTTTCATCGCCCGCGACGGCGAGATCACCGGCCTGCTCGGCCCCAACGGTGCCGGCAAGACCACCACGCTGCGCATGCTGTACACCTTGATGGCGCCGGATCGCGGCCAGGTGCTTGTGGATGGCATCGACGCGGCGGTCGACCCGCTTGGCGTGCGTCGCCAGCTCGGCGTGCTGCCGGATGCGCGAGGCCTGTACAAGCGGCTGACCGCGCGCGAGAACATCGACTACTTCGCTCGCCTGCATGGCTTGCCGGAGGAGCTGCTGAAGAGCCGCCGCAACGCGTTGATCGAAGCGCTGGAGATGGGCGACATCGCCGATCGACGCACCGAAGGTTTCTCGCAAGGCCAGCGAGTGAAAACCGCGATCGCCCGCGCGCTGGTGCACGACCCGCGCAACGTGATCCTCGACGAGCCGACCAACGGCCTCGACGTGATGGCCACGCGCGCGCTGCGCCAGTTCATGACCCGGTTGAAAGGCGAAGGTCGTTGTGTGCTGTTTTCCAGCCACATCATGCAGGAGGTGGCCGCGTTGTGTGACCGCATCGTGGTGATCGCGCACGGTCGCGTGGTGGCCGACGAATCACCGGATGCGCTGCGCGCGCAGACCGGCGAGAACAATCTGGAGGATGCCTTCGTGAAGATCATCGGTAGTGACGAGGGGTTGGCCGCATGAATACCGTTCCAACGAAACTGCAGCGCAGCCGCGCCTTCCTCACCGTGTTCCTGAAGGAGGTGAAGGAAAACCTGCGTGACCGGCGCACCTTGATCAGCGCGTTCCTCACCGGCCCACTGCTGGGGCCGCTCATCTTCGTGATGCTGATCAATGTCACGCTCAATCGCGAACTGGACAAGGCCGAGAAGCCGTTGCCGGTACCGGTGATCGGTGCCGAATACGCGCCGAATCTGCTCGACGCACTGAAAGCCGGCGGCGTGGTGCCTGGTGCGCCGGTGGCCGATCCGGAGAAGGTTGTGCGCAAGCGGGATGCCGACGTGGTGTTGCGCATCGCGTCCGACTACGGCATGGCTTGGCGCAAGGGCGAGCCGGTACAGGTGGAGCTGATCTACGACTCCTCGCAGAGCGATGCCAACACGGCGGTGGAACGGGTAACCCAGCTGGCCGAAGGCTACGCCCGCCAGCAGGGGGCGATGCGACTGGTGGCGCGCGGACTGTCGCCCAGCACCGCATGGCCGTTGCTGGTGGCCAAACGCGATCAGGCCACACCTCAATCGCGCGCAGTGCTGATGTTCGCGATGCTGCCGTACTTCTTCGTGATCACCATCCTGACCGGTGGCATGTATCTGGCGATCGACCTCACCGCGGGTGAACGCGAGCGGCAATCGCTGGAACCGCTGTTCGCGAACCCGGTGCCGCGCTGGAAGATCCTGTGCGGCAAGCTGGCGGCGATCTGCGCGTTTTCCACTACCAGTCTGTTGATCACGGTGGTGGCGTTTGCGGTGGTAGGTCGCTTCATTCCTGCCGAGAAGCTTGGTATGGAGCTGGATCTCGGCTTGCACTTCGGCAGCAACGTGTTGTTGCTGATGCTGCCGCTGGTGCTGCTGTTTGCCGCGCTGCAATCGATGGTGGCGGCATTCGCCAAGAGCTATCGCGAGGCACAGACCTATCTCTCGCTGCTGATGCTGGTGCCGATCATCCCCAGCCTGCTGCTGGCGGTCATGCCGATCAAGGCACAGGCATGGATGTATGCGGTGCCGCTGCTGGGCCAGAACCTCGGTATCACGCGGTTGCTGCGCGGCGACGGCGTTAGTGCCGAGCAGATCGGGCTGTGCCTGGTCGGCAGCCTGCTGGCGGCAATGATCGCGGTGCTGGCGACGATCCAGCTGTACCGCTCCGAGCGGCTGGCGATTTCGGTCTGATGCAGGCTGCTCTGCCCCTTCCTCTGCGAGCAGGGGAGGGGCAAACGCTCAGCGTGGCGGCGCGGTCAGTTCCTGCGCATTGAGGTAGCCGCGGTGATGGCGGTCGAGCTTGTGGAACTGTTGGCGCAGGTTGTCCTGGTATTCCTTCAGCGTGATTGGCTTGCCGCGGCCGCCGGGCAGTTCGCTGGTTTCCAGGACACCATCGCCGTTGGTATCCATGTTCCGGAAACCCTGGCTCATATAGGCCACGTATTCGGCCTCGCTGACCTTGCCATCGCCGTTGCTGTCGAACTGCCGGAGATAGTCGGCGCGGGAGTCCTGCGCGAATGCGACCAGCGGCGCGAGCAACACCATGGCAATGACGAGCCGACGCATCAGCGGCTGCTGCCGTGGATGCCGATGAACTGCAGGAACTCGGCGCGGGTGCGCGCATCGTCGCGGAACGCACCGAGCATCTGGCTGGTGATCATCGACACGCCGCGCTTGTGCACGCCGCGGGTGGTCATGCATTCGTGGCTGGCGTCGATCACCACCGCCACGCCGGCCGGCTGCAGGTTCTCCTGGATGCAGTTGGCGATTTCCGCGGTGAGCTTTTCCTGCACCTGGAAGCGGCGCGCGAATCCGTCCACCACGCGCGCCAGCTTGCTGATGCCGACGACGCGGTTGGTTGGCATGTAGCCGACATGCGCGCGGCCGATGATGGGTGCCATGTGGTGCTCGCAATGGCTCTCGAACTCGATGTCGCGCAGTACCACCATCTCGTCGTAGCCGGCGACTTCCTTGAAGGTGCGGCGCAGATAATCGCCCGGATCGGATTCGTAGCCGGAGAACCAGTCGCGGTACGCCTTGACCACCCGCTTGGGCGTGTCGAGCAGACCCTCACGCGCCGGATCCTCGCCGGCCCAGCGCAGCAGGGTGCGCACGGCCTCCTCGGCCTGTTCGCGGGTGACGTCGTGCTGATCGCTCATGGAGTTTCCTTTCGGTTCTGCGGATTCCCTCCAGTTTAGCGAATGCGTCAAGGGATGCCCGGATTTCGATGGGTAAGGTCATCCCTGCCGCAATGAACCGGCGCTCAGGGATCGGGCACGAAGTGGTCCGGGAACGGTTCCGGGGTGCCTGGGCGCGGCACCGGCACCACGCCGCGGGCGAGCAGGTGTTCCCAGGTGTCGTAGTACAACGTGATTACTTCGTCCGGTGTGCTGGAAGCACGCTCGAAATCGACATAGGTGATCGAGGAATCTTCGCGCTGACCGTGACCGGTGCCGAGCGGGCCATCGGTCGCGGTCTTCCGCACTGCCATCAAGGGTGCCTGCATGGCAGAGCGTGCCATCGATTCTGCGACCGGCGGGGCTGGCGAGGGCGATGCGGCCGGCATCGGTTCGCCTGCCGAATCGGCCGCGATTGCCGGTTGCATCGGCCTGACGAAGATGCGCTGGCGACGGAACACCGCCACGCCGATCACGCCGACATTGTCGGGACGTCCGGTGCGTACTGCGTAACTCTGTGCGAAATCCGCGAAGACGAAGTCGGCGACCTGCGACATGCTCTTGCGCCAGCCGAGTACATCGGTGCTGGCGTATGGATCCAGAACATAGCCAGTCTGCGACCAGTCCGCGGTGTCGCCCGAGATCGCATTCACCGCATCGACCGAAAGCACCGTCATCACGTCGGCGCCGGAACGGTTGCGCAGGCTGATCTGATAGCGATGCCCCGGTTCGCCGGCGATGTAGTAGCGGCCGTCGTGCCGGTAGACTGGCAGGGCGCGCTGGCTGGTGCGGTCGTATACGCCCAGATCGACCAGCCGGCCCACCGCGGCGGCGGGTGCGCTATGGGCCACGCCCGCCGCGAGGGCGAGTGCAAGCAACAAGGTTTTCATGAGGCGACTCCGGCATGCATCGCGGATCGATGCAAGGGATGTAACGTCGCGTCGCTGTGGATGGGGTTAACTCGTGACTGGATTTCGTGGTGCCCGTTGAGGTGGTACTCGTCGAGATAGGGCGGTCGTCTTTACGGTGGTGCGCGACCAGCGAACCAGTGTCGCCCCAGTGCATCGAACACGAGTGTCACTAGCAGATCGAGCCGGCGGCAATGTCCAGCCAGCGATCGGCGCGGTTCGATCATGCTTCCTCGTCAGCTTCGCTATCGGTGTCGCCGTTGTCGTCGTCGATCAACGGATTGCCGAGTAACTGGGTAGTGTCTTCGCTGGACAGGGACTCCACGCCGCGAAGCTTCTTTTCGATCGTGCGGGTCTTCTTGCCGGCATCGCTGATGCTCTTGCTCACGGTGTTGAGCTGGCGTTCGGCCTTTTCCAGCACGAGTCCGAATTTTCCGAACTCGTTCTTCACCGCGCCAAGCAGCTTCCATACCTCACTGCTGCGTTTGGCAATCGCAAGTGTGCGGAAGCCCATTTGCAAACTGTTGAGTAGAGCGCTGAGAGTGGTGGGGCCAGCCACCATAACGCGATGGTCGCGTTGCAGGCTCTCGAACAGCCCCGGTCGGCGCAATACCTCGGCATACAGCCCCTCGGTCGGCAGAAACAGCACGGCAAAATCCGTGGTGTGCGGCGGTGCCACGTATTTGGACTTGATGCGTTTGGCTTCTTCGCGCACACGGGTTTCCAGCGCGCGGCCTGCGGCGGCGGCTGCGTCGGCGTCGGCCGCGTCCTGCGCTTCCAGCAGCCGCTGGTAGTCCTCGACCGGGAACTTCGAGTCGATCGGCAGATAGACGTTTTCGCCATCGCCCTGGCCCGGCATGCGGATCGCGTACTCCACCCGTTCGTTGCTGCCGGGCACTGTCACGACGTTGGCTGCGTATTGCTCGTTGGTCAGCAGGTCTTCCAGCAGTCCGCCGAGCTGCACCTCCCCCAGAATGCCGCGACGCTTCACGTTGGTAAGCACTCGCTTCAGGTCGCCCACACCGATCGCGAGGTTCTGCATCTCGCCGAGGCCACGCTGTACGGCCTCCAATCGCTCGGAAACCAGCTGGAACGACTGGCCCAGCCGCGTCTCCAAGGTGCTCTGCAACTTCTCGTCGACGGTGGCGCGCATCTGTTCGAGCTTGGCCGCGTTGTCTTGCTGGATCGCGCCGAGCTTGGCTTCCAGCGTGGCGCGCACTTCACCCATGCGCTTCTCGTTGTCGGCAGTGAGCGCGGCGAGGCGTTGCTGCTGCTGTTCACCAAAGCGGTTGAGCGAAAGCGTGACTTCCTCGCGGCTCTTGCGCGCATCTTCGGCCAGCCGCTGCGCCAGCGATTGCAGGCCATTGTCGGTGCGCTCGGTGAGCAGGTTCAGGCGCTGACCGAAACCGTCAATGCGTTCGATCTGCTGCTGCGACATGCCGCCGAGCTGTTCGACGACGTGACTACGAAAGCGGTCGAAGCCCTGTTGCAGCTCTTCGCGGCCGCTGCGCTGTTCCTCGCGCAGCGCTCGCTGCAACCGCTCGCCGTCATCCTTCAGGGCATCCAGCCGCGGGGCGAGCCCCGCATCGCCGCGCCCGCGCAACAGCGCCACGACCTGCAGCACGATGACCAGCAGCACGGTGATGACAAGAACGATCAACAGCATTTCGGTGGCAGGCATAAGGGAATCCAGTGATGCTGACTGCGAGTTTACGCAACGCTGTCTCGCCCGCTGCGATCGAGCCGATCAATCCACCCGGCAGAACACGGCCTTGAGGTAACGCCCCTCGGGTACATCGGTACGGAACGGATGATCGGCGCCAGCGCCGCGCACTTCCAGCACCTGGATCTCGCGGCCGGCGTTGAGCGCGACCCGGCGCAGCATTTCCAGAAACTCGCTTTCGCCGACCAGGCCGGTGCACGAGCAGGTCAGAAGCAGACCGCCGGGCGGGATGATGTCGAGCGCCATACGATTCATCGCGAAGTATTTCTTCAGCGCGTCCATCACCTTGCTGCGGTCGCGGGTGAGCTTGGCCGGGTCAAGGATCACCGCGTCATATTGCTCGCCGCGCGCCACCGCCGCGCGAACCCAGTCGAAGATGTCGGATTGTTCGAACGTCACCGCGACGTTGTTTGCGGCGGCGTTGGCGCGGGCGACCTCCAGGATGCCCGCGTCCAGATCCACGCCGACCGCTTCGCGTGCGCCGGCCGCCATCGCGTGCACAGCGAAACCGCCGGCGTTGCAGCACAGGTCGAGCACGCGCCGACCCTTCGCCAGTTCGGCGAAGCGGCGACGGTTGTCGCGCTGGTCGGCGAAGAAACCGGTCTTGTGGCCGGAGCCGGGCGCGGCGTGGAAGCGCAGGCCGTGTTCGTGGACCTCGAAGGCCGCGGGCACGTCAGGACTGCGGCAGTCGAACGATTCCTGTTTCTGCACGTGCGACTCGGCGAACCAGTACAGCTGCGCACCCGGGAAGTGGCCGAGCAGGGCAGCGTGGATCGCTTCGCGGAAGCGCCACATGCCGGCGGCGAAATATTCGATGACGAGAATGTCGGCATAGCGATCGACAATCAGGCCCGAGAGGTCGTCACCCTCGCTGTGCACCACGCGCCAGGCGTCGCTGACCTGATCGAGCCGCAGCCAGTCGCGGCGCAGCTGCACGGCACGGGCGATGCGCGCGGCGATCCAGTCGGCGTCGATCGCCGCGTCCGGATGACTGTCGAGCAGGCGCAAGGCGATCCGCGCATGGCCGTTCCAGAACGCGCGGCCGACGAAACGGCCCTTCGCGTCCTGCACCTCGACCACGCTGCCCGGCGGCAGTTTCGACTCCGGCTTGTAGATCTGCGCCGACCATACCCACGGATGACCGGGGTTGCGATCGGATTTCAGGCGGATGACGGGCAGGGTCGGTGCCGGCGGCAGCTGGTCAGGTGAGTTCATCCGCCCATGATAGCGTGCGCGCCCGGTGAGGCATGGCTCAGCGCAGTCTGAGCACTAGCCACGACAGCAGCGCCAGCAGGTTGATGCCAAGCCGCGATACCGCTGGGCCGGCCACCGCGAGCACGAAGCCCTGGCTGCCGAAGTGCCAGTCGATGCCGAGTCGCGGCGCGGCCTGCAGCGTGGCGAATACATTCACGAAGGCGCCGCAGTGCAGCGCATAGCTGAAGACCGGAAATGCGATCAGCGGCAGCTGCAGCAACTGCGCCCAGCCCGACATGCGCACACCGTGCTCGCTGCCGGTCATCAACTGCACCCCGGCGGCCAGCACGAAGCCGTACAACGCCAGACCGATCAGCGCGACCAGGCTGTCGTGCGCGCCGAACGGCAAAAGCCGATGCAGCATCGCGGCTACGCCATAGAAGCCACCGGCGATTTCGAGAACGCCGATCAGGCGAAAGAGGGTGTTGCGCACGTGTAGCCTCACTCAAAAGCACAAGCTTAGCCGAGCGGGACCGATGCCATCTGCGTGGAGTGTCGTGATCTTTCACGCTGGTGTCATAAGACACGCGGCAACGCGACTTAGGCGATCAGCAGGCCACGCGCTTCCTCGACGATCGCGTGCGACACGAAGCGGGCGCTGTCCTGCGTGGTCGCATCGCCGCGAGTCAATTATCAGACGCACCGCGCAGCAAAACGCGGCCAAACAGGGGGCGTGAAATCGCCCAAGCACGGTGGGCATCGCCGTCATCGAGCGTGAAGCGGCGGCACACAGGAGCGCTGCGGTCACGACGGGATCAGGCCATCCCAAGAAATTCGACCAGCCCAGTTGACTGAATAGCGATCGTTATCTAAACTCAGATTGCGATCGTTATTTATACGCTCGTACATCCGCACACATGCTGTGTCATCGCTGTGTCATCGCAATTTTTTACTAGGAGCTTCCAATGCCACTGACTCTTACCGTCACCGAAGGTGTTCTGCCGAAGGGCACCGAAAAAGAGACCTTTTCCCTCCTGTCGGATTGCATGATCAAGTGGCATGGAATGACGGGAAACAAGGAAATGACACCGAATATCGTCGGCTCCATCCACGTCATACCCAAGGACCATACTTTCTCCGGCTCGGTAGAAGCTCCAGTGGTATTCGTTGAGTGGAAGGTTCCTGCGTTTGCCTTTTCCACGCGTGAAATCCAGAAAGGTTATATCGAAGAGGCAACCAACATTGTCCACGAAGCCTCCAAGGGTAGGCAGCCAAAAGAGCGCATCTGGGTAAACGTCGTCCACGCTGTGGATGGCGCATGGGGTATTGCCGGCAACGCGTTGACCAATGCGCAACTGACGGGATCGGCTCCCGCGGGCTAGTACATGCACATGGCGGCTGCTCTTACGAAAAACAGAATTAACCTATTTATCCTACGAAGGAGATGGTTTTATGTTTTCCAAGGTTGCCTTAAATATTCATGGACTTATTTCAAGCCAGAGCCGAAAAGCTCTTCGGCTATTGGCTGCATCGGTGGTGCTCGGAGCATGCGTGGTTTCTCAAGCTGCATACAGCTATGACTCCAACTATCCCTATGCTAATTACTTCATTAGCAGCTACGGCAGCAATCAGGTAATGCAATATAACGAGGATACGGGCAAATTCCTTGGAGTGATTTTCAATGTGCAGGGACCCGTAGCGTCCCAGGTCGGGTTCGGTGGCGATTTGTTCCTGTCAGCTAATCTGTCGGGTCAGGTCTTGCGCTTTGACGGGTATACCGGTGCATATAAAGGGGTTTACATCGACAAGGGCAACGGTGGTCTCGTTAGCCCGTCGGCACCCAATTTTGGCCCCGATAACCTGGTATACGTTGGCGACACGACATTGAATCAGGTGCTGCGCTACGACAGGAACGGCAAATTCGTCGATGTCTTTGCGGACCCGAGCAGCGGTCTCAACCAGCCGTTTATGCAAACGTTCGATGACAAGTACATGTACATCGCCAGCGGTGGGAGCAATAGCGTCATTCGCTATGACCTGGTGACCAAGGAGTACAGTGACTTCGTACCTCCTGGCGGTGGCGGGTTGGTCCGTCCGATCGGATTGGAATTTGGTCCAGATGGCAACATGTATGTAGGCAGCGCCAAGACCAATGCCGTTCTTCGGTTCAATGGAAAAACTGGTGCGTTTATCGATGCCTTTGTCCCGCCGGGATACGGCGGAATAGTCGACCCGCATGCGATCAGGTTTGGTGGCGCCAACAGCAACCTTTACGTAGTTAGCACCGGTACCAATCAGGTCATGGAATACGACCGGGTCACCGGCAAGTTTCTTCGGATTGTTGCAGATGGAACCATAAACGGACTATCGGAGGCGCGTGGGCTTACGTTCACCCCACGGCCCATTTTCAACGTTCAGTCCCATGTTGTGGGCGATGAACCATTCGACGTTACTCGTGAATTCAAGCGAATTTATGTTGAGCACAAACTCAAAGACTACAGTGATAAAGCACCTCAGGCCAAGCTGGTGTCAATTACTTCGTCGGATAAGAGCATCAACATCTACAAGGCGGTACGGCATGCCCATATTGGTGAGGCAGACTACGATTTTGATCTGGATTTTTCCAATAAAACCGGAGCCGATCAGCACTATACGGTAACGTACATCGCTTCCAATAATCATGGCCTTACAACCATCGCTACGACGGATGTCGATGTTCCACCGGAACAATAAGCACGCCGGCTCATAAGGAGCCGTATTTAAGCAGCTTGCTGTGTCAACCATCTAGCGCGGAATGCTCTGATTCTACCTACGCCACAAAGTATTCCATTCGCTTATTTATTCGATGATCTGTGCACGGATGCCGGATGACCGAAAGTGGCTGTGCTTGCCAATGTGACCTCGGCCCGTGGGCGGTTTTGCCCACGGGCATATCAATTAAATCGTTAAGTCAGGCAGTCAGCGTGTTCACGGAGTGCGCCGCGTACATAGTAGGCAAAGGTCGCCGCATGTCGCTTCTCGGTGGTCATCCAGACTCTCGCTTCTTGAGCAAGATCCGGCGAAATGGGCTTGATGTCTCCGGCGCTCATCGCGATGAGTTGAGCCTTGGCGGCCCGCTCGATCAGCAGGGAAAGAACGCAAGCCTCTTCGATTGTTCTTCCAGCCACCAGATATCCATGATGGGCAAGGAGGACGGCACGTTTGTCGCCGAGTGCATGTGTGATGATTTCGCCTTCTTCATTTCCTACAGGGACGCCAGGCCAGGTGGCGAGAAAGGCGCAATCGTCGTAAAGCGGGCAGAAATCCATGTGCGATACCGCAAGAGGAACCTCCAGCATGGACAGTGCCGAGGCATGTGGAGAATGCGCATGGATGATGCAGTTGGCATCTATTTTATGTCGATAGATCCAGGCATGAAATCGATTGGCCGGATTCGCCATTCCGTTGCCTTCGATGACCTCGAGGTCTTCATCAACGCGAACAAGATTCGATTCCCGTATTTCGTCAAGTCCGAGACCAAATTGCTGGGTATAGAAGGTGCTGCCGGATGATGACCGGGCGCTCACTTGACCGGACAGCGATGAGCCATGTCCGGCCTGAAAAAGTATCCGGCATGTCAATGCCAGCTTTTGACGCGCTGTCCATAGTTGATCTGTAAACATGCGTTGCATCTTCGCATGGGCTTTATCCATGAGTTCGGATTTCTCTAAAGCGAACGTTGATGCCATTTTGAACCTCACGACAGTCGATGATTCGGCGGTTTGTTGTTCGCCGTCGGACGTCAACCTGCTTTAGGGAATGAACGTAGGTCTGATTGTGGAGGTTGGCGAGGATCAGGAATCGATAATGTTGTGCAGTATAAACATGCTTGTCTCCGATGGCGTTATTTATTCGTGATCGAAGATTGACGTATTCCGGGTGAAACATGAAAGTAATTAATAGCGTTGATCATGTCACGGCGCGTCACATGGTTTAGTTTAAAGCTGTGAATGGGATGGGCGCGAAGTTACGTCAAAAATGTGAATTCAAGGAAACTACGAGGACACTTATGGCCATTCCAAAGATCAAGTACTACGACGCTCCCACGAGCGTCGGGCTTGTCCGCTCTCCGCTAACTTGGAAGGTAGAGGCGGACAGCGCTGCGTTACTTGTTCATGACATGCAGAATTATTTTCTCAGGCCGTATGAATCGAATCTGTTCGTCGACAAAATCGTCGCAAATATCCGTTCCATAAAGCAGATGTGCCATGACCTGCATATCCCGACTTTTTACACGGCACAGCCTGGCGGGCAGACCAAGAACAACCGGGGGTTGCTGGTGGATTTTTGGGGTGCAGGGATGCCCGAAGACGTAGAAGCCCAGGCCATCGTGAATGGACTTGAACCCGTCGATGGAAAAGATCACGTGCTGATAAAGCATCGCTACAGTGCGTTCGCCAAAAGCGATCTGCTGGATCGGCTGAAGGCATTGCAACGCACCCAACTGATTATTTGTGGCGTATACGCACATATAGGTTGCTTGGTAACGGCTACTGACGCATTCATGGCCGATGTGAAGCCATTTTTTGTTTCCGATGCGCTCGGCGATTTTTCGCTGGATCATCATGAAATGGCCTTGCACCATGTTGCTCATTGTTCGGGGAGGGTGATGTCCGCAAAGGAAGTGATTGGTGAGCTGGCTTGATCGCGGATCAGGGCAAGGATTGACGACATAGCGATCGTTATGTACACTAAGAAACGCTATCAGACCAACTGTTATTAATCGTAATGGCTATGCCATTGGCGGTGTGATTTGGTGCGTCTTATTTGTTTTGTATTCGCACATGCGCAGATCAGTGCTGTTTGCTTTACTCAATCTCAAAGGCCGTTTGTTTTTGGCCGGCTTGGCATAAACGATGCCCATGGGCCATCCCGTCCCACGCAGATTATCTGCGTGGGTTGAGATTCGGCGTCGGCGGATTAGCTGTCTCAATCTCGTTTTAGTTCGAACTCTGGTGCACCCATTCGTTCAGCTACTCAGGATGAAACATGACGGGTTCAGCGCGACAAAGATTCGAAAGTAAGACGATCGTCGTAACAGGAGCGGCCCAAGGCATTGGGGAAGCTGTGACACGTTTGCTGATCGCGGAAGGTGCTTTTGTCTACGCGCTTGACGTCAACGAGGATCGACTCGCGTCGCTCTCCGCGGAGATGAATCGGCTACGTCGTGTGCTGGAACCCGTGGCTGTCGATATCAGCCGTGCGGATCGCGTAGAAAGCACCGTAGCGCGCATCGAAAACAGGCTTCCCATCGATGGCTTGGTCAATGGAGCCGGTGTCCTTTTCCCGGGTTCCTTCGAAGCGACGACACCGGAGAGCTGGGCGAATACTTTCAACGTCAACGTCAACGGAACTTTTTTCGTATCGCACAGCGTTGCGCTGCGGATGATCAGAAGAGGCGCTGGGGCCATCGTAACGATTGCGTCTAACGCGGGTACGACGCCGCGAGTGAACATGTCGGCGTACTGCGCCTCGAAGGCGGCTACCGTGATGCTCACGAAATGCATGGGCTTGGAGCTTGGCAAGCACGGTATCCGCTGCAACGTCGTCTCTCCTGGATCGACGAATACGGCGATGCTGATGGCGCTCGACAGCGATCCGAATGCGAGAGATCAAAAGCTGATTGATGGTGACCAGAACCTGTACAGGACGGGTATTCCTCTTGGAAGGATCGCAGAGCCGGAAGACATTGCTATGGCTGTTGCTTTCCTGCTCTCCGATGAAGCGAAACACATCACCCTGCACGATCTCGTCGTGGATGGTGGCGCTACGTTGTAATCGATCCGAAAGGACATCTCCCAACTCATTTCTTTATAGGTAGAAAGGATATGAACAGTCGAGAGTCGCTGGAGCTCAATCGATGGCTTCCTCGGGGATGGCGTGACAAAGAGCTCAGACACATGCCCCGATACCCGCAGGAAGATAGCCTCACTGATGTGACAACGAGCCTCTCGCGCCTACCGGGTCTGGTGGATGCCGCGGAAGTGCATAGCTTGAAGGCCGAGCTCGCAGCTGCGGGAGAAGGGCGGATGTTCGTCCTGCAGCTGGGCAATTCCAATGAGCGGTTCGAGGATGCGAGTTCTGGTCTCGTGAGCGAACACATGAAAAGCCTCGAGTCGGTTCGTAAGTATCTTGCATTGATGCTCGGGAAGCCCGTGTTGCCCATCGGCCTCGTTGCAGGCAATTACGCCAAGTCATGCGCGCACCCCACCGAAGAGATTGATGGCATTACCGTCACGAGCTACTACGGGGATATGGCGAATGAAATATCTCCCGATCCCCGGGGCCGCAATCCGGATGCCAGTCGCATGCTTATGGCTTACGAGGCAGCGTTGCAGTCGCTGAGATCGATACGCCATGGCCAGTTCAAAGCCTACACCTCGCACGAAGGAGCAAATCTTCATTTCGAGGAAGCTTTGGTGCGTCGAGGAAGCGTTACCGATGGTTTTTACGCATCAAGCACGCACTTGCTGTGGCTCGAAGGCATCAATCTTTTCTCGGGAAGTGGCTACCTGGAATTTTTGCGCGGCGTACTCAATCCGATAGGCATACGCGTCGGCCCGACGTTGGCGCCGGCGGATCTCCTCTCCACCTACATGCTTCTAAATCCCAATAAAGAGCCGGGGAAAATCGTTGTCCTGACGAGTCTTGGAGCAAAGGTAAGCGCACTGAGGGACTTCATACATGTGCTGCGGGAAGCCGCTGCACCGGTGGTATGGATGTGCGATCCGCTCTGGGAGAACATGGTGACACGGCGGGCGGACTCCGATGCGTCAGTAAGCGATGTCATCGCCGAGGTGGAGAAGACTGCGTTGCTCCACGCCGACGAGGGGGGTCAACTGGCGGGTTTGCGTTTGGAAGTCGAGCATGATCCTTTCATTGATAAGGCGAGTCGCTCTGGCTGCGAGCGAGGATCATGGCTGCGCAACGAAAATGGCATTTCGTTGCGATCCCATGGACTAGATTTCCTCCAGGCACTTCACGTTTGTAGCAACTTGGCGCGTGCATATAAGGGAATCCGGTGATGGCGATGAAGGAAGTCACCTTCAAAAATCCCCATGCGGAAATGCCGATTAGCGCCGTTGGTGCCGCGATTGCGCAGGTTTTCGAGGCGCGATATCCAGAATCAGCGAAGGAGTTTCTCGGACTGTTCAGCATTGCCTCGAGCGAAGACACGCTGTCGATCGTCGGCGTAGGGAGCGAGTTTCACGTGGAGTCCGCAAAAAAAGGCCATACACTTCAACTTCGGCTGAGGCATCGAGATGTCGTTGAGCGTGAAGCCTCCTATCAGCTGCAAGGTGGCGATCATCATGATGAAATGTTTCAGCATGTGGCTACCTTCATCGACGAAATACGGCCTTTCCTTACCCTGCACCATCGATTGCCGCCTTCGACGTTCTTACTCGGTGGTTGGCGTTGTGGGATTCATCCGGAAAACATCGATGAGCCGCTGGTATTCACCATCCCTCGCATCACCTGCCGGATAACTGCGGAGGAGTGCCATTTCAGTTTCTTCGAGAGCGAGGAATGCAATAGCATCGAAAACGATATCGTCACGTTATCTGGTGATCTTTCGCCAAAAATCGGCTTGATGGTTGCGCGGCGGCAGGAGATACCGGAGTGCCGGGAGTACATCGATGCCCTTGTTGATCTCATCGACGAACTGTCCCAAGAAGCGACGGACAAGGTGGTCATCTGTCGCGAGGTCAGGCTCTTCCTCCGAGAGAAGATTTCCCCGGTACAACTGCTCCGCATTGCAGCCGCGAAAAAGAATCCACGCTACGAATACGTCTTCAGATGGTTCGGAGCAGACGCCTGGATTGGAATCTCTCCCGAAATGCTGGTGAAGAAGGAGCGTGATCGGATTGTTGTCGAGCCTTTGGCCGGCACTCGTAAGGGATCGAACGACAAGGAAAAGAGTGTTCGCTATCGCGAAGAGCTCCTTAGCGACGACAAGGAGATCGAAGAACATGAAACCGCAGCGCGGATGTTCTACGACCATCTCAGTGCCGTCTGTCTGCCGGAGTCCATTGAACAAGTCGAATCTCTCAATGTTATCGATCTCGGATATGTGCAGCACCTCAAAAGCACTATCACAGGGAGACTTCAGCCAGGCAAAGGCGTATTTCGGCTACTGGCTGCGATCTATCCTCCCGCAACGATATGGGGCAAGCCGATCTCGCTGAGTGGAAAACGTATTCGAAAGCACGAAAGGATAGAACGCGGATTTTTTACCGGCGGTTTTGGCTTTTTTACATTAGATGACAATGCCAACTTCGCCCTTGCCATCCGAACGGCAAGGATGTCCGGTGACGAAGTGCGAGTGTACGCTGGCAGCGGAATCGTCAAGAAGAGCGATCCCTATCGAGAATGGCGTGAAACGAGCAACAAGATGCAGCCTTTCTTGAACAATGAGTTCATTGTTTACCAGTAAGCAGTCCGTACTTCTTCACCGAAACCATCTCAAGCAGCGCTATTGATATCGGAGGCTAAAATGGAACTTTCAAACTATCTGTTTTTCACCACGCACTGTGAGGAAGCGCTGAATTTCTATTCGAAGTGTGGTATCGGAACCGTGGTATCCATGATGCGTCACGGCGAGAACGGCATGCCGGTGCGCACCGAATCGATGCGAGGGAAAATAATGCACGCCCAATTCAAAGGAGCGGGTGTCAATTTTTTTGCCTCAGACAATGATGATGCCGAGCCAATGAGAGGTTCCGCCATGATCTTCATGCTGGAGGATAGATCTCAAACAGAGCGACTCTTCGGCGGACTTGCGGATGGCGGCCGGATTACCACGCCACTGGCTGTGCAGCCCTGGGGTGACTACTTCGGCAAGTTGACAGACAAATTCGGTGTCCAGTGGATGTTGAATTGCACATCCAAGACATAAACACATTTGACCGTCGTAGGAATGCGCGAGTCGGTCCAACTTTTCATGGCGGCGTCAGGGCAGGCCGGGCGCGGCTTGAGCTTCCTACCGCTTATGGCGACGGCTTCGGCAGCAGTGCGCGCAAGGCGCCTTCTGCGATCTTGTCTGCCAAATCTTTGCTGGCAACAGCGCGCGCTAACGTGACCGCGCCGGTGAGCAGCGCCAGCGCGGCGTAAGCCGAATCTTCGTCGGACGGAGTCAGCGGTGATGGTGGGCCGCTAATGATGGCCTTTACGACGTCACGAAATCCGGTTTCGAATTCTGCGCGTAGAGACTCATCCAGGCGAGCCACCTCTGGGGGCAGACTCTGTAGTGCACAGCTCTCAGATAAGTCACAGGTGCGCTTGGCGCTCAGATAGTAGCGTACGAATTCGGGCCACCATGCCGGTCCACACTCGGACTGAAGGTGTAAAACACCCCCGTGCAATTCGGCGATACCTTGAAGCATCGATTCCCGAAATGCAGCCTTTTTGGAGTCGAAATGAACGTAAAAGGCGCCTGAGGTCATGCCGGCTTCTTTCGCCAGACCATCCACGCCGATACCACCATAGCCGCCCCTGCGGAAGCCACGACCCGCGGCATTGATGATGCGCTGGCGCGATATCTTTTTTTGCTCGTTTCTGTAAACCATAGTTCGCTAATCGGTATGAATTTGGCCATCAGGCACAGTTGACAACATAGCGATCGTTATGTAATCTCACAGAACGATAGTTATGTGGCCTCGGCAAATCAGCGGACGAATCCAAAGGCCGTTAAAAGCGACGAGCCCGGTTGGTTTCGTATCTAATTTAAGTAAGTGGCGGCGTTCAACGAATATCGCCATTAGATGACGAGATGTTGGTGGCCGTGTTCCGCGCACTGTTAGTGACCAATGACAAACGGTGATGGATGTATCCCAGCCGCAATGTATAGCCACTCGGTCCATGTAAGCCAATCGTAATACCATAGTTCTAGTAGTGCAACATCTTTTGCGGAAATTTTACTGAATAAGAGTCGTCGAATTTTCGTTTTAACTGATTTAAAAGTTACTGGACTAAAGAGTGGGGACTGAGCAGTTATTGGTTTGGTGCCCATATGAAATAGCGTGTAATCGTTAGGTAGTGCAGTCGCCGTCTCGTCACTAATGAGTGGCGCGTAAGCGTTGCCAAATGGTTTTGAGTTAGAGGCGGGTGCTTGAGTGTCGAGACAACGGTTCAAATTCGAGCCGCGGGCTGTGTTGGCTTTCAAAAATGTGATTCCAGATTAATAATTCTGTAAAGCATATAGAGTTTCATACGTAGCTTGCCACGCGATTGGCGTGCCTGCGCGATATGTGAATTTCTGAAACTAAATCGACTTTAAAAGGGGCTTTCGCGATATGTTTCGTACATATGGCAGTCTTGGTCTTAAAGTAGGATGTAGGTCATTCGCGGTCATATCGACAGTGATGGGCCTATGCACGTTCATACCCAAAGTTGCATTCGGTCAGGGATCCAATCCTCCAGCCCACAGCATCGCGGTGGCAGACAGTTTGAGATCGAGCTATTCGAGCCCGATAGCGCTGAGTGCCGACAATCAGCTCCTCTGGACGGTTAATCCGGACTTGAACACGGTGACGGTCATTCGCACCGACACGCAAAGCGTTGTGGCGAAGGTCAGCGTGGGCAAAGATCCGAGGAGCTTGGCATTATCGCCTGATGGGCGATATGCCTATGTGGCCAACGCCGCTGACGGCACGGTTTCGGTCATTAAAGTGGTCAATCCGGACCCGAATAAATTCAAGGCTTCTTTGGACGCGGCAGTCGGTCGCTACGGCAACTTGACGACCGGCGCGGAGCCTCGGGGAGTAGTGGTTTCACCCGACGGGAAGAGGGTGTTTGTTGCGAACCGTAGCCAGGACACTATTACTTGGATCGATACGAAAAACAATAATATCCTTGGCACGTTCGATCTAAGAAATAGCGAATGCAACAGTCCCGATAACGAGCGGCACTTCCAACCGGCTGCGCTGGCCGTTACGCGCGATAGCCGCTATCTGTTCGTCACGCGATATTTGTCATTCACCTCTCGGGGTGGGGTACAACGCGATGATTTGGGGAAAGAAGGCGTTGTATGCCGCCTGAGCATCGATACATGGAGTGCGACCAAGAGCGCCTTGAGCAATCCGGTGGTCGTAAGACTGGCATCTCAAAATACGGGAGTTCTCGATACCAAGGGAAATGTCACGCATGCATTTCCCAATCAGCTGCAAAGCATAGTAATCCGTGGCCAGGCAGCGTATCTGCCCAATATCGCCGCATCGCCCTCCGGTCCGTTGTATTACAAGACAGATACGCAGGCGTTCGTCAACTCGATCTTTGATATCGAGGGCAGGCCTGGAGATGCTGGTGACATTAATCTCCACCTCGGAGGACGGGTTCCGGAAGCGGGCAAGCAGGAACTTTACTTTGCCAATCCAGACGCGATTGCATTTACTACCCAAGACGGTGACGGCTATGCGTATGTAGCCTCGGGCGGCAGCGATATTTTGGTGAAACTGCGCGTGTCGGGTAAAGGGGCGTTGGCGTTCACAGTAGATGACAATACAACCCGTTATATCGACCTCAACGATCCGGATGTAGCCGCTACCAGCGGCGCAAATGCCGGCAAAAATCCCATCGGCATAGTTATCAATTCAGCAGGCAGCGTCGCCTACGTCCTAAATTTTGTATCGCGAAATGTGTCCGTCGTTAACCTGAACGTCGATCGAGTCGTAAAGGTCATCCCTACGGAAAATTTGCCGGCTCCGGGCTCTGAAGCCGAAATGATGCTGGTCGGTGCCGAGCTGTTCTTTTCTTCGCGAGGCAACTTTGTAAATCCGGCCGGTAGTGGCGCAAGTCGAAACCGGCTATCGGAAAAAGGCAGACAGAGTTGTGCGAGTTGTCATCCCGGAGGATTGACAGACGGGGTGGTTTGGCAATTCAGTACGGGACCACGAAAAACTCTGGCGATCAACGGCACCTTTAACCCGAGGAATGCGCTCGATCAGCGAATCATCGATGCCTCCGCGATCTTCGACGAACTGCAAGACGCGGATTTCAACACGCGACTTGTTTCAGGTCCGGGTTTGCTAGCTACACCTCGTCCATGCGTGGTCACGCCTGGCTACCCCGATATAACCGAAAGTACGGTCGACCCCGATCACGGGTTGGTGCTGGGGGATTGGTACAATTTTGAAGAAGCGCCATGCGTTATGACACCCTTCACAGTGCCGAATGCGGGCAGGCCTCAGCCGACGGTTGAATTGTCCGGCAGTGATATCGAATTTCCCGCATTGGACGCCATGAAAGAGTGGCAGCATTACGGAATTCGTACGCCCAACCGCCCAATGACGAAGCAAGAGTTATATACAAGGGGCGGCGACCCAATCGGTGGTGTAGACGACACGGAGATCGCTCAGGGGAGGCAGCTTTTCCAAAAGGCCGGATGCAGCGGCTGCCATTCCGGGGGCAAGTGGAGCGCGAGTTCAAGGGACTCAAGTTCGCCGCCGGCACCCGGCGACATCGAGACAGAATCCGCATCAACAGGCGCGAATCGATCCCAGTTTCTGTACAAGTACCTGAAGGATATCGGGTCGTACGGGATAAACGTCGCGGGTTCTGGTAACTCGATTGAAGGATTTCCTGCCATCGGCGGAATCGAAACAGACAGTAACGGGCTAAAGGCGCTCGGCTACGACTTCAACGGCGATGGGAAAGGATCGGGATACAGCATTTCATCCGTCCTCGGAACGTATAGCCTTCAGCCGTATTACCACAACGGAGCTTGCGAGACTCTGAGGTGTGTTGTATCCGACAACAACCATCGAAACGCAGGATTATCTACGAAGATAGACTCATTGTTTGATGAGAAGACACGAATGGTTCTGGTGAAATTTTTAGAATCCATTGACGCAAATACGAACCCGTTCTAAGAGAGCCTGATCGTTGATCGAGGCCCATGCTGAGAAAATTCAGTAACGACCGCGAACTACGTTTGCGTATCGTCACATGTCGTGGTGAATACTCCTGATAAGCTGATATTGCGGAGAAAAGCATGAATCGTTTTGCATTTTTTGCGGCGACAGTATTGCTGTCGAGCGGCAGAGCTTATTCGCAGGATTATGTCCTTCCGTTGGGCCTTGCATTACAGGCGGCGCAAGCAGCAGTGAATTCGTGCGAATCACGTGGCTACCACATAGGGGCTGCGGTGGTCGATATTAATGGTGAAACACGTGTCCTAATACGGAGCGATGGGAGCACCGTTCACACAAAAGACACGGCGTTTCGTAAGGCATATACGGTGGTTACGTTAGGTCCGGTATTTAAGTTCAGTAAAAGCTCGGAAGCCGCCGCGGCGTTCAATGGAAAGCCGAGCGAGCCATCGTTTTTAACCATTCCGAATATCGCACTGCTACCCGGTGCTGTTGCGATCAAGGCAAATGGGAGCATTGTTGCAGCGCTTGGTGTCGGAGGGGCACCAGGGGGAGACAAGGATGAGGCATGCGCTTCTGATGGCGTCAGAGCGATCGCGGATAAATTACCGAAATAACAATATTCGGTACTTTCGATAGTTATCAATTGCAGGGACGTAACCGAGAGGGGGCGATGTGAAGAATTCGCATTACTTTACGAATTTAACGCCTGTCACGTTTTTAGAGAGATGCGGTCGATATCTCTCTAATGAGATTGCAGTTTCGTCTCATGGCGGCGATATTACTTTTGAAGTTCTTCTGCGCCGCTCGCGTCGTATGGCTGCTTTATTGCACAGCCTCGGTGTCGAGTACGGGCATAGAGTCGGTTTGCTAACGCATAATTCGCTTCAATCCATAGAAGCTCACTACGCAATTCCTTCTCTCGGTGGGGTCATCGTTTCATTCAATCCGTGGCTTCAATCGAACGACATACGAAAACAGATTGTATATAGCGGCTCGCGGGTTATTCTTGCAAGTAGTGAGCTAGTTCGTAGGCACCGCGAATTATTCACGGAGTTGTCAAGCAATATTGTTGTGCTACTTGATGCATCTCCCGAGTTGAGTGGTGCTTCCTCTAAATATCGTTTTTATGATCTTGAGCAGCACAAATATGATTCCGTTATTCCTCTGGACAAACGTATTCGGTCAGAAAACGATCCTATAGCGATAAATTTTACTTCGGGCACTACAGGAGACCCAAAAGGAGTTGTTTTCAGTCACCGTGCGGCTTACCTGCATGCTTTGGGGCAGGTCATGATGATGAATCTTTCGTCTTCATCGGTGTATTACTGGTCGCTTCCCATGTTTCATGTCAACGGGTGGGGGCATATGTGGGCTGCGGCCGCCGTCGGTGCAAAGCAAGTAGTTGACGAGAGCGCCGTCACCATGGATCCGGCTTCATTGAAGAACGGGATTGCCTCGAGAGGAGTTACGCACCTAGCTGGATCCCCGCGATTGGTTCGACATTTGACGGATGAAATATTCGATTCGTCGTCGCTAGAAGGCCTGACGGTTTTGACGGGCGGTGCCGGGCCGACGCCTGACTTGATCAGGTCAATGAAACAACGGGGCGTAAATTTGATTCATCAGTATGGGTTGAACGAAACCTGCGGCCCGTTTGTTGTTTGCGAGGCACGCGATGAGTGGGGCGATTTGCCTCAAGAAAATGAGATAAGGCTGCGCATGCGGCAGGGCATTGCGGGCATCCACGCCGGTACTGGGCTCAGGGTGGTCGATCAGAACATGAATGACGTGGCATGGGATGGGGTCTCGCCAGGCGAGGTGCTCATGTCGGGAAACACCGTGGCGCAAGGGTATTTCGGCAATTCACGCGCGACAGAAAATGCATTCAAGGACGGGTGGTTTCATAGCGGCGATATTGCCGTTGTGCATCCGGATGGATATCTCGAAATAAAAGACAGACTGAAAGATCTGATTTATGTCGAAACGCCTTATGGTTGGGAAAATATCTCGTCAGTGGAAATTGAAAATGTAGCAAGCCAACTCCAAGGCATTAAAGATGCTGCTGTCATTGGAGTGAATGGAGATGGTCAGAAACCTTTAATAGTTTTGTTTTATGAAAAGGCTATCCATAGCGATATCGACGAAAAGATCATCGCCGAGTTCTGTAGAAAAAATCTCCCGGACTTTAAGGTTCCAAGCCACGTCTTAGAGATTTCGATACCCAAGACAGCGACGGGTAAGGTAATGAAGAATTTATTGAAAGAAGAATTTATGAGGCGGTGTACGGCTGATATGGGAATGGCCTGAAGTAAAATTGTGGATTTTTCACTTCATTTTTAAACAAAGGACTATATATGGAACAGCTGGCCAGTCACCTTCAAGTGAAGTTTGATGTGATGAAATCGGTGGGCTACATAGGTGAGTTTGACTCAATCGTCCGTGAAGCACTTTCCAACAAGAAATCTGCTTTATGGGGCGCTCTTCAGGAAAGCCTGTACCATCTCAATGTTAAACTGATGTCCGACGGGTTCGCTCTGGGTACGGAGCGTGGCGAACTAGAATGGAAGCTTCGCTCGGTGATCGAAAATGCCGAGCGCGAATTGGCTCAAGAAACACATGTACCGCCGCACATTACCGAGCCAGCGGAATTTATCGAATGGCTGAAGGCGCGTATTCACGAACACCGCGTCACAGATCACGAGCTTTTTACATATTTCGATAAAAATGATTTGACCGACGAGGAAATACGCTATTTCTTGTCGAATTATCGCGTCAACATGCAGCGCTTTCATCTCCATGTCGCGGCGTATAGCCTATTCGTGCCTTTCAATATGCGCGAGGAGTTGTACGAAAATTTACATGACGAATTCGGCCAGGGGGATTTTGAACAGGCACATCCTAATCTGTTCGAACCCCTCATGGATCATTTCGGCGGCGCGCGCGAAGACGATTGGAATCCAGAGACATTCCATCTGCTGAATACCAAGATGAACCTGTGCTGGTTCGCTGATGGTTTGCAGTATGGCCTGGGCGGCATGGGCGCGCTTGAGCTCACGATCCCGGCCCAGCAAAGAAGGATCTTGGCGAACCTCCGGAAAAGAGGCTTGAACGAGAAGCTGCTGAAATTCTTTGTGGTTCATTGCGAGTGCGACGAGGCACATGGCGATGGCTGGTTCGCCGCTGGGCTTCCGTACATCAAGTCGCACAAGGATTTTGAGAAGACCTACACGGCGGCGATGCGCATGTTGGATGCGCGGGCCGGAGTTTATGACGGAATCTTGTCAGGCATTCTGAAGCGCAGGGCGGCGGGCCACGGCCGAAAGGCCGGCACTGGACGGTTGGAATCGTACGAGCAAACCGCTCAAGAGCAAATCGCTTAGTAGCAGCTCTTTATTGATCTATGGGACGACGATCCTTCGTCATTTAAAGACGAAGAACGGATACGTGTGGCTAATCGGTCAAAAGGATACCGCAAATGAAGAAGTATGATGTCGCAGTGATAGGCAGCGGAATGGGCGGTAGCGCCTGCGCTTTGGTGCTCGCTAAGCTCGGGTACGACGTGATGCTGATCGAGCGTGGAACCCATCCTCGATTCGCGCTTGGAGAATCGGGCACGCCGGCGCTGAGCAGAAAAATGAGGTTTATCAGCCGGACCTACGGAATTCCAGAACTCGACGAGATGTCGACATACGACAACATCAAGGCATCTGGGAACGGAGTTCTTTGCGGACCCAAAGAGCTATTCCAATATTTTGTACATAAGAAGGGCCAGACGGCCCCAGGCCAATTTGGTCCGTTTCCGGAGGTCATAGTTCAGACACCGGAAGTCGATGCTCAGTACAACAGGGCCGCTTCGGACAAGCATCTAGTCGACATTGCCAAGAAATATGGCGTGGTGTATTCGGACGAAACATCTGTGGAAAATATTGATTTCATGGATGATCGAGTGGACTTGGCCTGCAAGAGGGGCGAGGAAAATTTTCCCGTCGTTTGCGACTTTGTCGTAGATGCGACCGGGTTTAACTCAATTATTGGAAAGAAACACGACCTGAAGCTACAAGGCGATGCCGTCAATACACCACTGAAGAGTCGTTGCATATTCACTCACTTCAAAGATATCGGCGCATTTGACGAAGTGATCAGGAAAGACGATGCGTACGCCGATATATCGCCCGTTCCCCGGTCAAGAGCGACTCAGCATCATTGCTTCGATGGCGGATGGATCTGGTTTATCCCCTTCGATAACGGAGTGACTAGCGTAGGCATCAACCTGGACATCGATCTGTATCCGATGAATGACAAGGAAGCCCGCGCAGAATTCTGGGAAATCATCGAACAATACCCGATGGTGAATGACTTGCTGAAAGGCAGGGAAACGCTGATGCCTTTCATAAAGACAGGCCGACTCCAGTTTATCAACAAAGAAATTGTCGGCGATCGCTGGGCAATGTTACCCGCGTCCGCCTACGGATTGGACGCATGGTTCAGCACCGGCTTGGCAGCAACATTTCTGTCCGTTCACCGGCTTGCCGAGGTGCTACACAACGAAGTGCTTCCCGAAGGGAAGTTCGATAGAAAGCTGTTACTTGATTACGAGGTGGCGATACAAAAAGAATATTTCCATATCGCCAAAATGGTTGACGGTATGTATAAGACTTTCAAACATTTCGATATCTTCAAGAATTATTGCTTCTTTTGCTTCATGGGGACCGAGAGTTACATGGAAAAAGGTGGTGCTGGAAAAGGAATGGATCTCAACCATCTGCTGCTAAGCGCGGGTGACGAAGAATTTGTCAAGAAATTCGACTCTATCTACGAAAAAGTCATCCAGTATTCAAAGACTGAGAGTGTCAGTGAGGAAGATGTCGAAGCACTCGGTAAATTCATACGTGAAGATATGAAGCCATTCAATTTCAGGAAGTACGGAAATCCGGAGATGCAGGGAGTGCATCCGCGAAGGGTCATGCATATGTCCGAATACGATTAATTAAAAGGGTGTCACTATGGCGCTTGAAGAGAAACTGTATCGAAGTGCCCTCGGTCGATTTACGACGGGCATATGCGTTGTGTCCGCATTCGATAGCTTGAATATTCCCATCGGAATGACGATAAATTCTTTTTCTTCACTGTCACTTGATCCCAATCTCGTTCAGTGGAGTATAAAGAAGAAATCGTTGTGCTATCCATTGTTCTCCAAGTTGCAGCTTTATTCGATAAGCGTTTTATCGGACAGGCAGGCGGATGTATCTCGTCGATACGCGGCGGCTGGTGATCATGCGATGAGCTTTGAGGACTATTCAAGCTCCGAGAATGGAGTTCCGTTCATCAGAGGCTCTCTCGCTCATTTTGAATGTCGAAGTTGGGGGCGCATGGAGGCGGGTGATCATGACATTCTGATCGGTGCCGTCGATAGATTTTCAACTGACACGGACGGAAAGCCCTTGGTCTTTTTCGGTGGTGCGTACAGGCCATTGCTTATTGAGTAGCAGCGATGCACGTTGTCCTGACGCTCCGAATGAGGTGATCAGGTGGGTGCCCGATTGTGCCCCGTTGAATTGGGTCAGAGCAGTGATTGGTCGCCAACGCACATCTTTGGCGCGTTGGTGCATGGGAATGACAGACAGGAGCTGACAGTGATCCCTCATATTACGCAGCCGGAAGCGTTTCTGATCGCGATTCTGATCATATTCAGCGTTCCGTTTTTGATATGGCGCTACCTGAAGACAGATTATTATGCGCCGATGGTTGTTGTCCAAATCATTACAGGAATCATAGTGGGACCTTGCGTACTTGGATACTATTTCAAGGATTATTACGGACTGGTATTCAACCCTATAACCATACAGAATTTGAACGGTATAGCATCATGGGCCGTCATGATTTTTGTGTTTGTGGCGGGACTGGAGCTTGATCTGAGGAATGTCTGGCGCTACAGAGTGGAGAGTGGTGTAACGGCAGGCTTGGCGCTGGGTGTTCCACTGTCGCTCGGGTGCATCATCGGCGTTCTTCTGGCAGGGCATGCAGGATGGATCGGGGCACGGGCCGAAAGCTGGCAGTTTGTGCTCGGCATAGGAATGTCTTGTTCGATCACCGCCTTACCGATACTCATCGTCTTTTTAGAAAAAATGGATCTGCTGAGGCAACCCATCGGGCAACGGGTTTTACGTTATGCGAGTCTCGATGACGTTCTGATATGGGCGGTGCTGGCAGTCGTCATGTTGGACTTGCAGCGCCTCGAGACCCAGATGCTGTTTCTGGTCGGTTTTGGCGTGGTCTCGGTTTTCTTCAGAAGGCTCATGGTCACCATTTCAGAGGCAGATCGATGGTTCTGTGCTCTTATTTGGCTGGCTGTCGTCGCATTTATGGCGGAATGGTCTGGGCTACACTTTATGGTTGGCGCTTTTATGGCTGGCGCAGTTATCGATTTAAGGTGGTTTGACCAGAAGAAAATGGATTTATTGCGGCAGTATGTGCTGCTGATGATGATGCCGGTTTTCTTCCTGATTACCGGACTTAAGACCAATTGGTCCATTGGTGGCCTGACGGTTTTCGTCGTAGCAGGATGCCTTCTTATTGCCGCGGTGGCGGGCAAACTTATAGGTGTACATATCGCCGGCCGCATCTTGAAGTGGAGCGAAGGCGAGGCTTCGATCATAGGGTGGCTTCTGCAATCTAAATCATTAATTACAATAGTATTCGCCAATGTATTGCTGGATAAGGGAATCATTTCTGGCGACTCCTTTACGGCTTTGCTAATTATGTCCATCGTAAGCACGACGCTTACTGTTCCGATTGTTTCTTCAAAGCTTGCGATGAATCCCAATTTAGCTACGAAAATGAGTTGAAATAGACGCGCGTCTATGTAATGCGGTGGCATTTGTAATAATTGTCGATGCATAATAACAACGCATTATTTGTTGAAGGATGTAATCTTAAAATTTCATGTGATTTATTCATCAGAATGTCTTTGCGCAAGAGTTAATAACTTCAGGCATTTAATGCCGTAACGCTCGTGTGCACGTGACTTAGGAGCGTGGCTTATGACGACCGCAGCGATGAATCTGCCTTATTACGGCGTTACCGCGGCGAAAGAGTGGGCTCCAGATTCCTGGCAGCAGCGGGTCTCTCTGCAACAACCGCGCTATGAAAGTGCTGACGAGCTCACGCGAGTGACCTCCATGTTGGCGCAGCTACCTCCGCTGGTGACTTCCGCAGAAGTTCTGGCGCTAAAGCATGCGTTAGCTGAAGCACAGGAGGGCAGGAGCTTCCTGTTGCAAGGTGGTGATTGTGCGGAGGCATTTGCCGATTGCATCAGTCCGATTATCTCAAACCGGCTTAAGGTGCTGCTGCAAATGAGCCTGGTGCTGGTGCACGGGCTGCACAAACCGGTGCTGCGCGTTGGCCGTTTCGCCGGCCAGTATGCCAAGCCGCGCTCGACTGATACTGAGACACGCGATGGAATAACGCTGCCGAGTTTTCGGGGCGACATGGTCAACGGACTGGCTTTTACCCCGGAGACGCGTCGCGCCGATCCTCAGCGTTTGATCCAGGCTCACGCTCATTCGGCGCTGACCATGAATTTTGTGCGGGCGCTTGTCGATGGTGGGTTCGCGGATCTGCGTCATCCGGAATACTGGGAACTGGCGTGGGTCGAGCATGCACCACTGGCAGCTGAGTATCGGCGCATGGTGGCGGGCATCGGTGACTCGCTCCGCTTTATGGAAACACTGGCCGGGCCGATCGACGGCCGCGCCCGCGTCGATTTCTATACCTCGCACGAAGCATTATTGCTGCCCTACGAACAGGCCTTAACGAGACAGGTGCCACGCCATCAGGGCTGGTTCAACCTTTCCACGCATTTTCCATGGATTGGTATGCGCACCGCATCGATGGACGGCGCGCATACGGAATACTTTCGCGGCATACGTAATCCGATCGCCGTGAAAGTAGGGCCGTCGATGCAGACGGACGATTTGCTTCGCCTGATCGATGTGCTTAACCCGAACGATGAGCCCGGGCGCTTGACCCTTATTCATCGTATGGGCAACGCACAGATTGCCAGAGGTCTTCCGCCGCTGCTCCAGGCGGTGCATGAGGCGGGCAGGCGTGTCCTATGGGTGGCTGATCCTATGCACGGCAACACCGAAAGCACTTCAAACGGCTACAAGACGCGTCGCTTCGATAATATACGCGGCGAGCTGGAACAGGCGTTCGACATCCATGCCGCGGTGGGAACCCGATTGGGAGGCGTGCATTTGGAACTCACCGGCGAAGACGTCACCGAATGCATCGGCGGCGCTCGCGATCTCAACGAGACCGATCTCGCACGCGCTTACACCTCGATGGTTGATCCGCGGCTCAACTACGAGCAGTCGTTGGAATTGGCGATGTTGATCGTGCGCAAGTCGGGATACCACAGCACTGAAAGCCTGCCAATGTTGCCGAGCAGAGGCGTCATTGAGTCGTTTTCGCCCGTGGCAGCAACCGTGTCCTGAATCTAGGTGCCTTCATCCGATCTCCAAAGGGACCCGAGAAATGGAAACGGAATGTGTCGAGCCGCTGGAGTCCGAAGCGGCCCCCACCTCGCTGCCGACCTGGATAACGGTGCTTCTGGCAACGGCGTGCGGGATGATCGTGGCCAGTCTCTACTACGTACAGCCGCTGATTGGCCCGATCAGCGCAGCGTTGGGTCTGTCAGCCCAAGCAGCAGGACTGATCGTTACGATGACGCAGATCGGCTATTGCGCGAGCCTCATTCTTGTCGTGCCTCTCGCTGACATTCTGGAAAATCGGCGCCTGATCGTTACGGCTTTGATAGCCAGTGCGCTCGCACTGACTATAGCTGGCATCTCACAGCATGCTTCGATCTTCATGCTCGCGATGTTCTTCATCGGTTTGAGTGCCGTCGCGTCGCAGATTGTCATACCTTATGCCTCGCATCTTGTCGCGCCGATCGTCCGAGGCCACGTGATCGGAAACATTGTGAGCGGCCTCATGCTTGGAATCATGTTGGCGCGTCCCACGGCGAGCTTTCTGACCGGTGTGGGGTCTTGGCGAACGGTGTTCATGTTGTCTGCGGCAGGGATGGCCATTCTGGCGACGGTGCTGGCTCTTGTTCTTCCGGTGCGACGCCCAGCTCCGAGCCTGGCCTATAGCGCACTTCTCCGGTCGATGATGCGTCTTTATATCCAGACCCCTCTTCTACGGCGACGAGCCTTCTATCAAGCGTATCTCTTCAGCGCCTTCAGCCTGTTTTGGACGACGGTTCCTCTTTTGCTGGCGGGGCCGGAATTTCGGTTGTCGCAAACGGGTATTGCATGGTTCGCACTTGCTGGCGTCGCTGGTGCGATCGCGGCACCCATCGCCGGCCGGCTTGCCGACAAGGGCTGGACCCGGCCGTTGACCGGCTTTGCCATTGCCATTGTCGCGGCGTCTTTCTTGATAGCACATGGGGGAACGCTCGGACCCGCCGGCCGACTCGGCATGCTCGTCATATCCGCCATCGTTTTGGATTTTGGTGTCTCGATGAATTTCGTGGTCGGTCAGCGCGCTATCTTCGCACTGGCACCCGAGTACAGAGGGCGCCTAAATGGCCTGTATATCGCGACCTTTTTCATGGGCGGTGCGATGGGCTCGGCGGTCGGCGTGTGGGTGTTCACACAGGCTGGATGGTCCGTGACATCGCGGTTTGGATTCGCGCTACCGGTCGTCGCGTTGATCTATTACGCGACAGAGAGAAGAGAGTCCTGAGCGCTTGCTGGCTTGCTGATTACCCATGCGACACCTTGGTCATTCACACCGATGTCATTGGCACGCGGCAATGCGACTCAGGCGATCAGCACACCACGCGTTTCCTCGACGATCGCGTGCGGCACGAAGCGGGCGCTGTCTTGCGTGATCAGCGAGTTGTCTTCGCGGATGCCGATGCCGCAGGCGCGGTCACCGACGATCCAGCTGCCGATCAGCGGGTAGTGGCCGTCGAAGCCGGTCAGCGAATGGCAGGCCTGACGGATGCATGGGCCGTCGCGGTACGGGCCGTCGGTGCGCAACTCGCGGCCATCGGCCAGATGCATCGCGATGTTCGCGCCCTCGCGCGAATGCAGCGGCTTGCGCACCCAGCCGCGCGGCAGTTCGCCGCCGTCGTCGAACTCGGCCGCCAGCAGATTCGGATGGCCGCGATGCGCATCCCACAGCAGCGGCAGGATGCCCTTGTTGCTGAGCAGCGCCTTCCATGGCGGCTCGATCAGCTGCAGGCCGGAGCGTGGCAGGTACGCGCCGAACGTCTCGCGGAACATGTCCTCCAGCGGATACAGCTTGAACAACGCGCCGATCACCTGGTCGTCCAGATCGGTGAAGCGGCCATCGGCGGACACGCCGATGTCCTCGATCGCCAATGTGCCGCAGTCGATGCCGGCCTGCAGCGCGCAGTCGCGCAGATAGGCGACCGTGCCCTGGTCTTCCACCGAGTCGCGCATAGCAGCAAAGTGGAACGGTCGCGCGATGCCGCGAGCAATCGTGCCGAATGCCTCCACCAGCGACTCGTAGATCGAGTTGAACTGGTCGCTGCCGGCCGGCAGCTGGCCGCGCGCGAGCTGATCCTCCAGCCATTGCCACTGGAAGAACGCGGCCTCGTAGAGCGAGGTTGGCGTGTCGTAGTTCAGCTCATAAAGTTTCGCCGGGCCGTTGCCGTCGTAGGCAAAATCCAAACGGCCGTACAGATGCGGCTGGCGTTCGCGCCAGCTCCGTGCGATCCAGTCCCAATAGGGCTCGGGAATCGCCAGCTGGCGCAGCTGCTGTTCGTTGCCGACGATGCCGTCGAGCAGATCGAGCGCCATCGCATGCAGTTCCTCGCTGGGTGCTTCGATGTCGTGCTCGATCTCGCTCAGGCTGAACGCGTAGTAGGCGGATTCGTCCCAGTACGGCGCATCGTCGATGGTATGGAAACCGAAGCCGCACTCGGCGGCTTTGCTGCGCCAATCGGGACGCTCGGCAAGTGCAATGCGGCGCATCAGCTGCCGAAGCCGCGACTGCTGCCGGATCTGCCGAAGCCGGAACGGCTGGTCGTGACCGCGCGATCGGCCGTGGTGTTGATCGGCACCATCGCGTTGCCGGCACTGCTGCGATAGACGCCTCCACCGGCGCCGCCCGGGGCCGGCTGTTGCCAGCCGCCGTTGCTGTCGCGGAACGCCGGCGCGCTGTTGAAGCCGCTCATCGGCGAACCGTTCCGCAGCATCTGCGACAGGAAGAAACCGGTCATCAGTGGGCCGAAGAACGAATGGCTGGCGCCATCATTGCGCTCGGCGCACTGTTCTTTTCCGTAGCTGGCTTCGCATGCTTCGCGATTCGCGAAACGCGGCGCAGTGGCCGCGGCGTCCTTCTGCGCCTTGTCAAATGCCTGCTGGCAGGTGTTGCGGTCGTTGGTCTGCGCCACGCAGGTCTCGACCGAGGTGTACACACCCTCGCGTGCCGCGCTTTCACTGCGGTCGCACGCGCTCAGCAACAATGGAGCCGTGCCCATCAGCAGCAGAACGGCAGTCTTGGATCGCTTCATGGGAGACGCTCGCACAGGATATCCGGCCAAGCATGCCTGCTTGGCCGCGCGGATGAAAGTTACTGCGGATCCGGTACGCGCGAATGCCGTATCGGCTTCGTCGATCATTATTCGAGTTCGTCGGCCAGCTCGTGCAGGTCGGCGATGTGCTGCTCCCACCAGCGCGACTCGGCGGCGAACGGGAAGGCAGCGGGGAACGCCGGATCATGCCAGCGCGCGGCGATCCAGCCGGCGTAGTGCAGCTGGCGCATCGCGCGAAGCGCCGGGATTAGCATCAGCTCGCTGTCGTCGAAATCGCGGAATTGCCGATAGCCCTCAAGTACCGCGTCCATCGCGCGTTCGTCGTTGGCGAGCATCCACAGATCCTGCACCGCCGGGCCGGCGCGCGCATCGTCGAAGTCGACGAAGTGCGGGCCGGCATCGGTCCACAACACATTGCCCGGGTGGCAATCGCCGTGCAGACGCAGCTGCCGCAGCGGACCGATCGCTTCCAAGCGTGCGGCGATGGCGGCATCCAGGCGCGTCGCCGCCGCGCGGTAATTCGTCTGCAGCGAAGTCGGCAACAGCGACGAGTCGAGCACGGCCTGCATCGGTTGCCGCACCATCGTGTCGCGATCGAGCCGGCCGCGATGGATGAAGGGCGCACGTGCGCCGACGACATGCATGCGTGCGATCAGCCGGCCCAGCCACTGCAGCTGATCGAGTGCTTCCAGTTCCGGCGCACGACCACCGCGGCGTGGCGTCAGCGCGTAGCGGAATCCGTCGTGGCGCAGCAAGGTATGGCCATCGAACGCGAGCGGTGCGACCACCGGCAGCTCGGCATCAGCCAGCTCCTGCGCGAAGCTGTGTTCCTCGACGATCGCCGCGTCGCTCCAGCGACCGGGCCGATAGAACTTCGCGATCACCGGCGCGGTCGGCGCCGTGCCGATCTGTTCCAGTCCGACCTGCCACACGCGGTTCTCGTAACTGTTCAGCGCCAGCAGGCGGCCATCCGGCCACAGTCCGCAGGCGCTTACGGCGTCGAGCACCAGGTCGGGCGTGAGGCTGGCGTAAGGCGTGTCGTTGCTCAACGCAGTCCCACGGTACGCGCAGCAATCACCGCCATGGTGATGCGCGAGATGCACACCAGCGCACCTTCCTCGTTCTCGATGCGGATTTCCCACACCTGGGTGGTGCGGCCGAGATGCAGCATTCGCGCGGTGCCGGTGACGTTGCCGTTGCGCACGCCGCGGATGTGGTTGGCGTTGATGTCGAGGCCGACCGCCAGCTCCTTCTCCGGATCGAGCGTGAGCATCGCGGCAGTACTGCCGAGCGTCTCGGCCAGCGCCACCGAGGCGCCGCCGTGCAGCAGGCCATACGGCTGGTGGGTACGGTGGTCGACCGGCATGGTGCCCTGCAGCCAGTCATCGCCGATCGCGGTGATGCGGATGCCCAGCGTCTCCATCATGGTGTTGGCGCTCCACGTGTTGATGCGGGCGAGGTCGGTGGGCTGTTTCCAGAGGCTCATCGTTGATTCCTGTGTGTCGAGCCCGCATTGTTGTCCGCTCTCATCGCCGCGACAATGCATGCGTGTTTAACGTCACCCTCAAATCCTCCGACCGCCAGTTCTCCGTGGCTGCCGGTGAAACCGTGCTGGAAGCAGCGCAGCGGGCGGGCGTGGCGTTGCCGTATTCCTGTCGCGCCGGCGTCTGCGGCAGCTGCAAGGCGACCTTGCTGCACGGGCATTGCGAGTATCCGCGCAATCCGCCGCTGGCGCTGAGTGCCAGTGCGCTGGCGCACCATGCGGTGCTGCTGTGCCAGGCGGTGCCGACCAGTGATCTACTGCTGGAGGCGCGCGAGGTGACCTCGGTGGAGGACATTGCGCGGCGCCAGCTCGGCATGGTGGTGACCGACAAATGGCCGCTGGCGTCGGACGTGACCGGCGTGCGCCTGCTGCCCGCGCACGGCGAGCGCCGGCTCAACCGGCTGCCCGGCCAGTATGTGGATGTGCTGCTGGAGGACGGCAGGCGGCGGCCGTTCTCGATCGCCAACGGCCCGCAGGCGGACGGCATGATCGAACTGCACGTGCGGCACGTGGCCGGCGGCGGCTTCACGTCGTGGGTCAACGATGCGTTGAAGGTGGGCGATCACCTGCGTATCGAAGGGCCGCTGGGTACCTTCGTGCCGCGCGAGGATTCCGAGCGGCCGATGCTGTTCATGGCCGGCGGCACCGGCTTCGCGCCGGTCAAGGCGATCGTCGAGCACTTCATCGCGCTGGGCACACGCCGACCGATGCAGTTGTACTGGGGCGCGCGCACGGCGCCGGACCTGTATCTGCGTCCGCTGGCCGAACGCTGGGCCAGCGAACTGCCGAACCTGCAGTTCCATCCGGTGGTATCCGACGCGGAACAGGCCGCGGGCCTGCGCACGGGGCTGGTACACGAAGCGGTGCTGGCCGATCAGCCCGACCTGTCCGGCCACGACCTGTACATGAGCGGGCCGCCGGCGATGATCGACGCGGCGCACCCGTTGTTCCTCGACGCCGGCCTGCCGGAAGAGCGGCTGTACTACGACTCGTTCGAGTACGCGCCGGATGTGCTGGCGCAGATCATTGCCGCGCGCGCGGGCATCCACGATCTACAGGGCTGAGGTTCGGCTACTGCTTGCACCTTGCATGGGCCGAGGCATCCCCGGCAAAGATCACGAACGCTTGCTTACTTGTTGCCCTTGGCAACGGGCAGCTGTGCCGCCTGCCACGCCAGCACGCCGCCACCCAGCGTGTGCACCTTGTCGAAGCCAGCCTTGACCAGTCGCTGCGCGGCCTTGACCGAGTTGCCGCGGCCGTCCTTGTCCATCACCACGACGGGCATGTCCTTGGCCTTGGCCAGCTCCTTCTTTTCCGGGTCGAACTGGCTCATCGCCACGTGCTTCGCGCCGGGTACGTGCATCTTCTCGAAGTCGGCGATTGCGGACAGGTCGATCAGCAGCGGGTTTTCGCGGTTGATCAGCCCGGTCAGCCCGGCCGGGGTCAGTTCCTTGACCTTGCTGAACAGGGTGCTGACCTGGGCGACGATCAACGCCACCAGCAGGATCGCGAACAGGGCCGCCAGGGCCGCATGATTGCCGATAAATTCGGGCAGCTTGTGCAGAAAATCGTTCATCGTCATTCCACGGGCACGTTGAGTGCGCCGATCCGGGTAAACCAGCAATTATACGGGTATGCCGCGCCCGGCACGCGGCGGGCTCAATCCTGCGTGATATCCGGCAGGCCGCTGGTCAGCCACCAATGCTTGGTCTTTTCGTCGTAGTGCCAGGTCTGGTGGTCGACGATGGTGCGTTCGGACTGGGTATGCACGTTGACCAGGCTGATCTGCGCGGTCTGCTGTACATCGAAGTCGCCGGTCGGCACCGGACCTGCGCCGTTGTCGTACTCGGTCACGCGTACCTGCTGGTAGCGCGCCAGATCCAGCGGCTTCAGCGGGTGCGCCGCGCGGATCGCGGGATCGATGAACTGCGCCGCGCTCTGGAAATCGCCCCAGCGCAGCATGCTGCCGTAGGCGGTCAGCGTGCTGGTCAGCGCGTCGCTGCGGGTCTTGGTGGCGCAGCCGGCCAGCAACAGCACGGACAGCACGGCGAGAAGGCTCAGGATGCGGCGCATGGGTGGTTCTCCCCGATGGATACCCACCCATTCTGCCTCAAGCGGATGCCGGCGACTCAGTCGCGCTGTTCAATCGCGCCGGATTCAATCGAACCAGATTCAATCGCGTCGTTTGGCGACGAAGCGCGCGCTCAGCGTGGCGGCGGGCTTGCCGTCATCGCCGGGTACCACGCAGGCGACCTCGATACGTGCCCGGCCGCGTGCGGTCAGCGTATTGAAGAACGTGGCCCAGGCGGCATTCGCGGCCAGCCGTGCCTCGCTGCGGAAGTCCTGCCACAGCGGCGACAGGTAGCGCACGCTGGATTCGGCCACGAACACGTCGCAGTCGTGGCCGTACCGGCGCAGCGCCATTTCCACCAGCGCCCAGCCGCTCAAGGTCATCAGGCTGACCAGGCTGCCGCCGAATGCGCAGCCCTTGTCGTTGACGTTCGGTGCCAGCGGCACCTGCAGGCCGAGCATGTCGTCGTCGCAGTGGGCCAGCTGCAGATCCATCGCGTGGGCCAGTGGAATTTTGTCGCGGATGAACTGGATCAGCTGCTGCGCGTGCGTGGTGGTGTCGGTCGTGCTCACGTTGATCGATGGTCCTTGGGGAAGGGAAGACCTCCCAGTGTAGGGCGGCCGCTACACTGGGGCCATGGCAGCAACCGGATGCGGTGCGCGAATGCAGCAGCAACCCCCCGTCGACAACGGCAACTTGCGCGGCCGGATCGTGCTGATCACCCGGCCCGCCGGCACCGCCGCGGCGTTGTCGCGCCGCGTGCGCGCACTCGGCGGCGTGCCCGTGCTGCTGCCTGGGCTGGCCTTGCGCGGCGTGGTCAATGAAGCCGCCGCGCGCAGCGGTCTGCGCGCGGCGCTGGCGGATGAACTGCTGATCTTCACCAGCCCCGCGGCGGTGCGCTACGCCGCCGCCTTGGCGCCCCTGCACACGAAGGCGATCGTGCTGGCGGTGGGTCAGGGCACCGCGCGTGCGCTGCGTCGGCATGGCATCGCCGCGCCGCTGGTGCCGCCGCGGCAGCACAGCGAAGGCCTGCTCGAACATTCCGCGTTGCAGGATCTGCGCGGTCGCCGCGTCGCCCTGATCGGCGCGCCCGGCGGTCGCGACGTGTTGCGCGAACAGCTCGCTGCGCGCGGTGCGCAACTGCGCGAGCTGCACGTGTATCGGCGGCTGCCGCCCCGCCTGGATCGTCGTCACGTCGATGCGCTGCTGCTGTTGCCGGCCTCGGCGCGGGTGCTGCTGTCCAGCGCCGAAGCACTGCAGAATCTGCAGCAGTTGTTGCCGCCGCCGGCATGGGCGCGGTTGTGTACAGCAACCGCGGTGGTCAGCAGCGAGCGGCTGGCCGCGGCCGCCCGTGCTGCCGGTTTCAGCCGCATTGCGCTGGCCGCCTCGGCGCTGTCGGCCGATCTACTCGATGCGGCGCGGCGCGCGGGCTGATTCTTCACGTCTTCGCGCTACGAACGCGGGCGTATGGGCTGGTAGCATGGGCACATGAGCAACGTAGACATGCCGAACGAGCCCGCCGCGCCCGAGGGCGCCCGTCCCGACCCCATGAGGGTCGATCCGTTGTCGCCGCGTCCGCTGCGATCCGCGCCACGTGCGAGCGGTGGTGGCAGCCTGGTGCTGGCGGTGTTGCTAGCCATGATCGCGGTGGGTGCGTCCGGCTATGTCGGCTGGCGCCAATGGCAGCAGGAGCAGGGCAGCGCTGCCGATAGTAAGGGCGTGGCCAGTCTACAGCAGCGTGTGGGCACGCTGGAAACCACACTGGTCAGTATCAACAGTGAACGCAACAGCCTCAATCAGCGCCTGAGCGATGCGGCGGCGGTCAACCGTTCGCTGCGCGAGGAATTGCTCGGTCAGGCCGAACGCACGCGCAATCTCGAAGACGCGGTGGCGAAGCTCGCCGAGAAGAGCCTGTCCGGCCACGACGCGATGTTGCTGGACGAAACCGAATCGCTGCTGCGCATGGCCAGCGAACGCTACACGCTGTTCCACGACGCGCAGGGCGCGGCTGCGGCGTACGCGTTGGCCGACCAGACCCTGGCCGCGGTCAACGACGGCGCATTCAGCGGTCTGCGCCAGAGCATCGGTGCCGAACGCGAGGCGCTGGCGAAGAGTCAGCCGGCTAGTCAGGTCAGCGCGTTGCAGCAACTGATCGAACTGCGCGGCACTCTCGACAGCCTGCCGCTGAAGCCGCTCAATTCGCTGGATACGACGCAGGCGCCGGATGCGTGGTCGCGCATTGGCCGTGCGCTGGCCAGTGTGGTCAGTGTGCAGCGCGACAATGGTGCGCCGCTGGCGGTCGCCGACGCGCGTTTCGCGCGCGAACTGGCTGCACTCGATCTGGCCCAGGCGCAGGCCGCGCTGCTGGCCTATGACAGCAAGGACTATGCGGCCGCGTTGCAACGCGTGGACAGCAGCTTGTCGACCCAGTTCGATGGCGCTGCACCAGCAGTGCAGCAGGCGCGCAAGACGCTCGCTGAACTGGCCAAGCAGCTGCCGACGAGCGCACCGGTGCAACTTGGTGCCGCGCTGACCGAACTGCGCAATTTGCGCGCGGTGCATGCGCTCAGTCCGGCCGCGGCCAACGCCGCACCGGCCACTGCCGGCAGTGTTGTGCGGCCGGGCGGAGCCCGGCCATGAAGGTGTGGCGCTGGATTCTGCTGCTGGTGATCGTCGCCGCGCTGGCCGCGTTCGGCTGGCATTGGGTGGCCGAGGATCCCGGTTATGTGTACGTGCATATGCGCGGCTGGTATGTCGAGCGCACCGTAGTCGGCGCCGTACTAACTCTCTTGTTGTTCTGGGCCTTGCTCACGGTGCTGTGGCGGCTGCTGCGCTGGCCGTTCGGCGCATTCTCGCGCCGGCATCGGCGGCTCAGCCAGCAGCGCATGGGCGAAGGTCTGGTCGCGCTGATGGAAGGTCGTCACGGCGACGCCGAGCGCGATCTCAATCGTGCCTCGCGACTGGACAGCCTGCGCGGGCCAGCGCTGCTGGCCGCGGCTGAGGCGGCTTCACGCCGCGGCGAACATGGTCGCGCGCTGGAAGCGCTGAACCAGGCCGCGCAATCCGCCCCGCAGGCGGCGCGCGTGCTGCGCGCCCGCGTGCTGCGCCGCGATGGCAAATCGGCCGAGGCGTTGACCTTGCTGGTGCCCGAAGCGGACAAGGGCGCGCTGACGCCAGGCGGCTGGCGCGAGCTGGCACTGGCGGCACTGGCCAACGGCGATCTCCGCCGCGCGCGCGCGGCGCTCGATCCGCTGCAGAAGAGCGGCGCGCTCGGCAGCCGTGCCTACGCCGCATTGGAAGCACAGATACTGACCGCCACCATCAACGCCGCATCGGACGGCGCCGCGCTCAACACGTTGTGGTCGCAATTGCCGAAAGCGCAACGGCGGGTGCCTGCAGTGATCGACGCTTATGCCCGCCGCGCGGCCAGCTTCGGCCTGACCCTGCCGGCGATGGACGAAGTGGAATCCGCGCTGCGTCGCGAATGGTCGCCGCTGCTGATCGAGACCTATGGCACGCTGGCAGGCGACGATATCGAAGCGCGTCTGCGCCGTGCCGAAAGCTGGCTCGACGCACACCCGAACGACGCCACCCTGCTGCTCACGCTGGGCCGCATGTGCGTGCGGTTGAAGCTGTGGGGCAAGGCGCAGCAGCATCTCCAGCGCTCACTCGCGCTGGCCCCCAGCGCCGGTGCGTGGGAAGCGCTCGGCGACAGCTTCGCCGGCCAGGACAACCCGGGACAGGCGCAGCGCTGCTACCGCAATGCACTCGCGTTCATCCGTGGCGATGCGGTCGATCCGCTGGCGCCAGACAGCCGCGGAACCCGTCTTGATACCCAACCGATCGCGATCGAGGAACGCGACCAGCATGGCGTGCCGCGGTTGCGTGGGTGAGTGCAACCGGTTTCGACGAATTCATGGTCAAGGACGCGCGGCGCCAGCGCACGATTGTTGCGTTGCGCATCTCTCAAACATGGAAGTCCACCAAATCTTCACGGTCACTCCTCAGAAAAAAAAGCAAATGCGATTTGTCGCAATCACAATCCCACGCTGATCAAAGATACGTAGCGCCGATGCCGCTATCGGCTCGGGCCTGAGGCAAGACTACGGAGTGAAAGGAAAATTTGTCCGCGCCGAATGTCGCGGCAAATGCGATCGCCATGGATGGAGCGCACGGGCACATAACGAGCGCACGATAATTTAGTGAAATTCGTCACATTTTTTCACGATGCGACTTCCATGCCTGTACTTGGCTTGAATAAGATCGATCCAAGTTCGAAGTGCCGTGGTGACACCTGCAGCGCAGATGCGAGGTGTTCCCGGAGAACCCATGGCTTCACCACACAGGTGCTCACAGGGGGCATCGGGAGCAGGCTGCCGCGGATCGCGGCTCGAACACTCATGTATCCGGCGCGGGGTCACATGCCCTGTCGTCGCGTCGGGGTATTGCCTCACGAGGGCCGACTTCCTTAGACCAACTCCCCATGGCATCGCATCAGCGAGGAACCTGGACGTTCATGCCGGTATATCGGACCGTACACGCCCACGTAGCGCGCGGCGTACAGGGAATGGTCGCATCCGCGAACCTTGCGCGGCCGACACAACCGCTAGTTTCTCCGGTTCATGCAATCACTATGCGCATCCGCCCGTCGACCGGCGCAGCGATGGTGCACGCCGGTCCTGCGAACAGGCTGGGTCCTGCGGCAACAGATGATGGGAACGGCTTCCCGGGACGGGAAGTGGCTTACGCAAAGGACATGTATCCATCGAGATGGACATAGAGATGGGAGTACCCGATGTCGCTGATTGAACCGCGATACTTTCACGCACCATGGTTCGATGATTTTCTCCGCCACGCCCCGCTTCTGCACGCGCCACCCACGCCTCGGCAGGTCTAACCGTTCCCCCACAGCTCGTCTGAGCGATTGATCCGGGACACTGTCTCGTCATGACCCTCGCGCACGGTCGGCGATCGCGCGCGTAAGCAAACAGGGGCGCGGGAAAACAGGGGGCACACTTCGTTCGCGTCGAATGCCGGCCCGGAACCCATAGCGGCTCCGAGCCCAGGGCATCTGCACGCCCACGATTCGTACCCTCCGGCTTCCGGCTCCTGTCCCCCACGCAAGGAGAAAGGTATGAACAAGATCCACAGCAAAGTCTGGAGCCGCGCGCTGAACCAGCTCGTGGTCGCCTCGGAGATAGCCGCGTGCCATCGCGGTGGCGGACAAGGGCAAGGTCGACGCAAATCATCATCGCGAAGTCTTGGTCCTGCAGTGTTCACCCTGCTGATGGCGTCGGGCTGGATCGGTTGGGCTTTGCCCGTGCATGCGCAGGCGGTGGATTGCACTAATGCGCCTTACAACATCTACAACGGCACTGCCTCGTGCATGGGTCTTCAATCCGCGGCCAGTGGTACTGGAGCCACCGCGCTAGGATCGCTTGCGCACGCCAACGTGTTGGGCGCATTGGCTGTGGGCTACAACTCTCTTTCCAATGGACAGAACGGTATAGCCCTGGGCTTTCAAGCCTACACCAGCGCTATCAATACCATTTACCTGGGTGCACGTACCGCTGGCGGTACCGGTGCGACAGGTGGCGGCGCGATCGGCATTGGCACCGATGTCACGGCTTCCGGCGCCAATGCCCTTGCCATGGGATCTCTTTCGATCAGTGCCAGCACCAATAGCGTTGCTTTTGCCAACAGCAGTTCGGTGGACGCGAACTCGGTCAACAGCATCGCCATTGGCTATGTGGCCAATGTCGTCAACTCCAACGATGCCGTTGCTGTCGGTTCGGGCTCGACCGTGAGTGGGGGAATCCACGGGACGGCTGTCGGCTGGCAAGCCTATGCGACGGCTCTCAACGCGATCTACCTGGGCGCGCGTACCGTTGGCGTAGGTGCATCCGGAGTATCAGCCGTCGCGATCGGTACGGATGTGAGCGTTGCCGGCACCGAAGGCATCGGCATGGGATTGCAGGCGAATGCGAGCAATACGGATGCGATCGCCATCGGCACGTCGTCCGCTTCTTCAGGTAGCCAGTCGACTGCAGTGGGCAGGCAGACTTCGGCCAGTGCGCAGTACGGCACGGCCTTGGGCAGCAACTCGGCTGCTTCGGGCGTGGCGGCGACAGCGGTGGGCGCCAATGCCCAGGCTTCGGGCGTCGCCAGCGTCGCAGCTGGCCAGAACAATGTCGCTAACGGCGACCAGTCGATTGCCATCGGTTTCTCGACCCACGCCTCGGGGACCGCCTCCATCGCTATCGGCGGCAATGCGGCCGGGGGCGCCGCGTCGTCGAACGCCAACACCATTGCCATAGGCTCTCAATCAGCGGCAACGCAAAGCAGTGCCATTGCCGTCGGTCTGCTGGCGAACGCAACCGCAACCAATGCTGTCGCGATGGGCGCTGCAGCCAATGCATCAGCCAACCAGACGGTCGCACTGGGGTATGGCACCGCCGCGAGTGCTACCAATGCGGTGGCCATCGGCTTGAATGCCAGCAGCAGCGGTACGAATGCCGTCGCGGCGGGCAATGCGTCCAAGGCGCTGGCGGCATCCACAGTGGCGTTCGGCGACAGCAACACCGTCGCCGCCGCGGCCGGGACGGGATCCATCGCCGGCGGCCACAACTCACAAGTGAAGGGCGGCACCGGCGCCGTCGCGCTGGGCGAGGGGCAGACCGTCACCGGCAACGGCGCGGTGGCGATCGGCGATCCGAACACCACCAACGGCAACGGCGCTGTGACGATGGGCGCCAACAATGTCGCGGCGGGCGATGTCGCCGGCACCACGGCGGCGGCCGGCGCTGTGGCGATCGGCAACAGCAACCAGGCCATCGGCCAGGGTTCGGTCGCGCTCGGCAACGCGAGCAAGGCGTTGGCCGCTGGTGCGCTGGCTTTCGGCGATACGGCCACAGCGAACAACGCTAAGGACGTGGCGCTGGGCTCCGGTTCGACCACTGCGGTCGCGGTCGGCACACCGAACTACACCATCGCCGGCACCACCTATAACTTCGCCGGTACCACGCCGACCAGCACGGTGAGCGTGGGCGCATTGAACGCCGAGCGCACTATCACCAACGTCGCAGCAGGTCGCATTGGCGGCAGCAGCACGGATGCCATCAATGGTTCGCAGCTCTACGCGGTGACGCAGGCCGTGCAGTCTCTCGCGACCAACACGCCGCTTCACTACTACAGCGTCAACGACGCCGGTACGCAGCAGGCGAATTACCTCAACAACGGTGCGACCGGAAACAATTCCGCGGCGGTCGGCGTCGCGGCTAGCGCTTCGGGAAACCGGTCTATCGCCATGGGCTTCCAGACTCAGGCGAGCGCGACGCAGGCGTTGGCGATCGGCGACAGCGCGACGGCGTCGGGCACCCAGGCAACCGCGCTGGGCGCGGGTGCCGTGAGTTCCGGCACGAGTGGTTCGACGGCTCTCGGCGCCAACAGCACGGCCAGCGGCGTCAACAGCGTGGCGGTCGGTGTCTTCTCTAGCGCGACTGGCGCGACCTCTGCCGCGTTCGGTCCCGGTGCACTCGCAGCGGCCGATCGCGCCACCGCGTTCGGCCCTTCGGCGCAGGCCCGTGCGGTCTCCACCGTAGCGTTCGGCGATACCGCCGTGGTGGTGGCGACGGCCGGCACGGGCTCCATCGCCGGAGGTCACAACTCGCAAGTCACCGGCGGCACCGGCGCGATCGCATTGGGCGAAGGCCAGACGGCGAACGGCAACGGTGCGGTGGCGATCGGCGACCCCAATACCTCCACCGGTAACGGCGCCGTCACGGTGGGTGCGAACAACACCGCCAACGGCGACGGCGCGGTGGCCTTGGGCAATACCAACAATGCGCAGGGCCTGGGTTCCGTCGCCATCGGCAACACCAGCAGCGCGCTGGCCGCCGGCGCGGTGGCTTTCGGCAACTCGGCTAAGGCGAATAACGCAAACGACGTTGCATTGGGTTCTGGTTCCACGACTGCCGTCGCGGTTGGTACGGGTAACGCCACCATCAACGGCGCCACGTACGCCTTCGCGGGTACGACACCGACCAGCACGGTGAGCGTGGGCGCGTTGAACACCGAGCGCACCATCACCAACGTGGCGGCCGGCCGCATCAGCGGAAGTAGCACGGATGCGATCAACGGCTCGCAGCTGTTCGCCACCAATCAGGCGGTGGATACGGTAGGGACCACGGTCACCAATCTCGGCAACACCGTCGCCACCAGCATCGGCGGTGGCACGACCTACAACCCGAGTACCGGGGCGGTGACCACCAGCCTTACCTACAGTGGCAACACCTATAACTCCGTGCAGAACGTGTTGAATCAGATTGGCGGCGCGGTCGACGGCGGAGGTATCAAGTACTTTCACGCCAATTCCACGCTGGCCGATTCGGCGGCGAACGGCACTGACAGTGTCGCGATCGGTCCGGTGTCCACCGCGGTCACCACCAACGCCGTGTCGATCGGCAACGGTGCAACCGCCGGTGCGAATGCGGGCGATGTCGCTCTGGGCGCAGGCAGCGCCACGGCGGTGGCGGTGGGCACGGCCAGCACGGTCATCAACGGCACCGCGTACAACTTTGTCGGTACCGCGCCGACCAGCACGGTGAGCGTGGGCGCGGTGGGTACCGAACGCACCATCACCAACGTTGCGGCCGGTCGCATCAGCGGCAGCAGCACGGATGCGATCAATGGCTCGCAGTTGTTCGCCACCAACCAGGCGGTGGACAACCTGAGCAGCACCGTTACCGCCAACGCCACGCACTACTACAGCGTAAACGACAACGGCACGCACGGCGGCAACTACACCAACAACGGCGCTACCGGCATCAATGCGCTGGCGGCGGGCGTGGGTGCCGCAGCGACGGCGGTGAGTGGTACGGCGCTGGGCCAGAACACGAACGTCTCGGTGCTGGGCGGCGTGGCGCTGGGTTCGGGGGCGGTATCTGATCGCGCGATTGCACCAAGCTCCGGTTCGATCCTCGTGGGCACCAATGTGATCCCGTACAACACCACGGATCGCAACTTGCTGGGCGCCGTATCGGTGGGCAACGCCACCGACTTCCGCCAGATCACCAACGTAGCGGACGGTACGACGGATCAGGACGCAGTGACGTTGCGTCAGTTGAAGGGCGCGATGAGTTCGTTCTCGGTCACCCCGATCAAGTATTTCCACGTCAACTCCACCGCCACCGATTCGGCCGCGATCGGTGCGGAGTCCGTTGCGATCGGTCCCAAGACCACGGTGAATGGCGACAACGGCATCGGCATGGGCAACGGCGCAATCGTGCAGCAGACGGCACCGGGCGGCACGGCGATCGGCCAGAACGCCACGGTGAATCTTGCCGACGGTGTAGCACTCGGCACCAACGCCACCTCCAACGGCATCCAGGCACTCGCACTCGGTGCCGGCGCACAGGCCGCGTTCGCAGGTAGCGTGGCGTTGGGCGCAGGCTCGGTGACGGACGCAGCAGTGGGCACCGCCAACACTACCCTCGATAGCACTACCTACAACTTCGCCGGCACGACGCCGGGCTCAACCGTGAGCGTGGGCGCGGTAGGTGCGGAACGCACTATCACCAACGTGGCGGCGGGACGGATCAGCGGCGGCAGCACGGATGCGATCAACGGCTCGCAGCTGTTTGCCACCAACCAGGCCTTGCAGACGTTGAACAACAACGTCACTGCCAACACGATTCATTACTACAGCGTCAACGATGGCGGCGTGCAGCAGTCGAATTACGCCAACAACGGCGCGACGGGAGTCAACGCCCTCGCGGCCGGTGTCGGCGCCTTGGCGGCTGGCGCTGGCTCGGTCGCCATCGGCCACAACGCGCAGGTACAAGGTGGTACCGGGGCGGTGGCGATCGGCGAAGGCCAGACAGTGAACGGTAACGGCGCGGTCGCCATCGGCGATCCGAACACCGTCAGCGGTACCGGTGCGGTAGGTATGGGCGCTAACAACACCGCCAACGGCAATGGTGCGCTGGCGTTGGGTAACGGCAACAACGCGCAAGGGCAGGGTTCGGTGGCGCTGGGCAATACCAGCAGCGCGCTAGGTGCCGGCTCAGTAGCCTTCGGCAATGCGGCCGCCGCCAACAACGCGAACGACGTGGCGCTGGGTTCCGGTTCCACCTCTGCCGCCGCAGTGGGCACCGCCAACACCACCATCGACGGCACCACGTACACCTTCGCGGGTACGACACCGACCAGCACGGTGAGCGTGGGCGCGTTGAATACCGAGCGCACCATCACCAACGTGGCGGCCGGCCGCATCAGCGGAAGTAGCACGGATGCGATCAACGGCTCGCAGCTGTTCGCCACCAACCAGGCAGTGGATACGGTAGGGACCACGGTCACCAATCTCGGTAGCACCGTTGCCACCAGCATCGGCGGCGGCACGACCTATAACCCAAGCACGGGTGCGGTGACCACCAGCCTTACTTACGGCGGCAACACCTACAACTCGGTGCAGAACGTGTTGAACCAGATTGGCGGCGCGGTCGACGGCGGAGGCATCAAGTACTTCCACGCCAACTCCACGCTGGCCGACTCCAATGCGGCTGGCACGAACAGTGTAGCGATCGGTCCGTTGTCCACGGCAAATACAGCCAATGCCGTATCCATTGGCAACGGCGCCATTGCAGGCGCCAACGCTGGCGACGTGGCGCTGGGCGCGAGCAGCGTCACCGGCGTGGTGGTCGCCACCACCGGAGGCACCATTGCGGGCAACGTCTACACCTACGCAGGCATTACGCCCACCAGTACGGTGAGCGTAGGCGCGGCAGGGGCCGAGCGCACCGTCACGAACGTGGCAGCGGGTCAGGTGAATGGGAGCAGCACGGATGCGATCAACGGCTCGCAGCTGTTCGCTACCAACCAGGCCGTGGACAACCTGAGCAGCACCGTCACTGCCAACGCGACGCACTACTACAGCGTGAATGACGGCGGTACGCAGGGTGGCAACTACGCCAACAACGGTGCTACCGGTATCAACGCGCTGGCGGCAGGCGTGGGAGCCGCGGCAACGGCGGTGAGTGGTACGGCGCTGGGCCAGAACACGAACGTCTCGGTGCTGGGCGGCGTGGCGCTGGGATCAGCTGCGGTATCCGATCGAGCGATCGCGCCAAGCTCCGGCTCGGTTCTCGTCGGTACCAATGTCGTGCCGTACAACACGACGGATCGCAACTTGCTGGGTGCCGTCTCGGTGGGCAATGCCACCGACTTCCGCCAGATCACCAACATGGCGGACGGCACGCTGGATCAGGACGCAGTGACGTTGCGTCAGTTGAAGGGCGCGATGAGTTCGTTCTCGGTCACCCCGATCAAGTATTTCCACGTCAACTCCACCGCTACCGACTCGGCCGCGATTGGCGCGGAGTCGGTGGCGGTCGGCCCCAAGACCACGGTGAACGGCGACAACGGTATCGGTATCGGTAACGGTGCGATCGTGCAGCAGACGGCACCGGGCGGCACGGCGATCGGCCAGAACGCCACGGTGAATCTTGCCGACGGTGTAGCGCTGGGTACCAACGCCACGTCCAACGGTATCCAGGCGATGGCATTGGGCGCGGGCACGCAGGCGGCCTTTGCAGGCAGCGTTGCACTTGGCGCGGGTTCGGTAACGGACGCGGCGGTAGGTACTGCCAATACCACCCTCAACGGCGTCACGTACAACTTTGCCGGCGCGACGCCAGGCTCGACGATGAGCGTGGGCAGCGCGGGTGCCGAACGCACGATCACCCATGTGGCGGCTGGACGGATCAGCGCGACCAGTACGGATGCGATCAACGGCTCGCAGCTGTTCGCTACCGACCAGACGCTGTCGGCGCTCTATTCGCAGCTCGTCAGCCTCAACAATACCGTCAACAACCTGCCGCAGGGCGGCAGTAGCACCAACAACACGTTCCAGACCAGCACGGACAACACATCGAAAGCCTCGGCAACGGGCAACAACGCCACTGCCGCCGGTGCCGGCTCCACCGCGACGGGCAACAACAGCACGGCGGTCGGTGCCGGCTCCACGGCCAGCGGCAACAACAGCGTGGCGATCGGTGCCGGCTCGGTGGCGTCGCAGGCCAACTCGGTATCGGTGGGTTCGGCAGGCAACGAGCGCACCGTCACCAACGTGGCAGCGGGCGTGAACAGCACTGACGCAGTGAACGTAGGTCAACTCAACCAAGCCATCGAAACCGCCAAGAACTGGTCCAAGGACTACGTCGATCAGCGTTTCCAGAGCGTGGACCGCAACCTCAACCGCATCGGCAATCGCGCTGACGCGGGCGTCGCCGCGGCGATGGCCATGGCAAGCCTGCCGCAGGCCTATCAGCCGAACCAGAGTTCGGCGGGAGTGGCGCTGGGCAGCTTCCACGGTGAGGCCGGCATCGCCATCGGCGTGTCGACCATCACCGAGAGCGGTCACTACGTGTTCAAGCTCAACGCCACGAGCAACTCGCGCGGTGATACCGGCGCTGGCATCGGCGCTGGCGTGGTGTGGTGAGGAGGAACTTCATGAACGCTATTCCAGGAGTCAACAACATGCGTGCATCGCTCAAAGGTATTGCTCTGGCCTCGCTCGCACTGGCGCTCGTCGCCTGCGGCAACGTCAGCCATAACGTGGCGAAGGATGGTCGTTCGGCTGGCGAGATGGTGTGGCCGGCGCCGAAAGACATCACGCCCATGCACAAGGGAGGCACCTTTCCCAACCTCGCCAACCTGCGGCAGATGAGGGCCGGCCTCAACAAGCAGCAAGTGTCGGACCTGATCGGCTATCCGCACTTCAGCGAAGGCATATGGAGCGTGAGGGAATGGAACTACGTGTTCAACTTCCACAAGGCCGGTGGCGACGAGGTTACGGTGTGTCAGTACAAGGTGTTGTTTGACGAGGACAAGCTCGCGCGCAGCTTCTACTGGAAACCGGAAGCTTGCGCCGATCTGCTGAACGCGCAGGCTCCGGCAGCACCTGTCACACGGACGCCGGCCAAGCCGCGCGTGTTGTCCGCCGACGCGCTGTTCGCATTCGACCGAGCCGAACTCTCGCCGACCGGACACGCGACGCTGGATGACCTGACGGCGAAGTTGCGCGAGCAGGGCGACAAGCTGCGCTCTTTGCGCATCGTCGGCTATACCGATCGCCTCGGTGGCGAGGCCTACAACCAGGCCTTATCGCAGCGCCGCGCCCAAACAGTGAAGGACTACCTGGTGGCGCGAGGCGTGCCGGGCGATCGCGTCATCGCCGAGGGCCTGGGCAAGGCCGATCCAGTGAAGGACTGCCAGGAAGGGCCGCGTGCGCGGCTGATCGCGTGTCTGGCGCCGAATCGAAGAGTGGAGATATGGATTGATGGCATGGAGTGAGGGCGAGCCATTTCATGTGGCTCAATCGGCCACCTTCGCGCCGTTGTCGGCTAGCCCGGCAGCGGCGTAGTCGTTGAACGATATCCCCTGTCCATTGAGCGGGATCGGGGAATCCTTAACCGACCTTTTGCTCCGGACGTCCGTGAGTCTGTCCGCGGACAGTGGTGTGCTCCCTGGTGGCATGCGCAAGCTATTGGAATGGTTCGGTTCAATGGGTCATCTCCGACTGGCACGCGCTTTGCTCCATCAGGCAACACCAGCGTTTCCATCGGAGAGAGTACGCATGCGTCCTGGATTGCTATCGTTCATCGTTGTGCTCGGTCTGTGTGTCAGCGCGTCATGCCTGCGAGCGGAAGAGCCGCCATCGCCAAGCAATCGAGCCGAAGCCGTGAAGATCATCGCCGACATGCGACGCATCGTGACGCCTGATGGTGTCGAGCGGCACGAGAAGGTTCGCATTGGCGGGATCGATCAGTGGGTCAGCATCCGTGGCAACGACAAACGCAACCCCATTTTGCTCATGGTGCATGGGGGGCCAGGCTGGGTGTCGATGCCGACGAGCTGGTACTTCCAGCGCGGCTGGGAGGAATACTTCACGGTGGTGCAGTGGGATCAGCGCGGCGCCGGGAGCACCTATGCGGCCAACGATCCCGCGGCCGTGGCCCCGACCATCACACCGGAGCGCATGATCGCCGACACCGAAGAGATGGTCGGCTGGCTGAGAAAAGAGTTCGGCAAGGAGAAGATCTTCGTACTCGGCCATTCATGGGGTTCGTACCTTGGGCTCGAAGTCGCCCGGCGGCATCCGGACTGGCTGTACGCCTATATCGGTATCGGCCAGATGACCAACATGCCGGAAAGCGAGCGCCAAGGTTGGCAATTCGCCATGGATGAGGCGCGCAAGGCAGGAAACACGGAAGCGGTAAAAGAGCTTGAGTCCATCGCTCCGTACGCCAAGGGTGCGAAGCCTGTCCCTCTTGCCAGTTTGATGGTTCAGAGAAAGTGGCTCAATCAGTTCGGCGGCATGGTGTACCGCCGAACCGGTGGTCAGGCCGAGAGTGCCGCCATGTCGTTATCGCCGGAATACACCGATCGCGACGTCCAGCTGATTGGCGAGGCAAGCAATTACTCGCTCGACAAGCTGCTCAGCCACGCGCTTACACTGGACCTCAGCAGCGTCAAGCACCTCGATTGTCCTCTCATCCTTTTCCTGGGCCGACACGATCACAATGTCTCATCCAGCCTCGGCGAGGCCTGGTTCCAGAAGATACAGGCGCCTTCAAAACGACTGGTGTGGTTCGAGAATTCGGCGCACGAGGTCATGAACGAGGAGCCTGGCAGGACGCTGATGTCGCTGGTGCAATATGTGCGTCCGCTGGCCAATGAAAACCTCGACGACGTGCATGCTCAAAGCGTTTCGAAAGTCGGCTCACCATGAACGTACGTGAGCTCACGATTTCCGATGAGCGTTGCTGAGGTGTGATCGGCTGGTCGATCGCGGACCTTAAGACAGTCTCGTCAAGCTGGAAGAATCCGCTTTCGACCCCAAGCGGACTTCGCCTTCGATGCCGGCACGGATGGGAGATGACCTCGATCAGAGCTGCACTTCCTGTGGGTCGGTAGGTTATGGAGCGCTGGCTTCCCACCGAGAACCATCGAGCGCGTGCGCGTTCACGTGGCAGTTCGCCCTCTACTCGACGCCTCCGCCTCATGCAGATAAGTCGTGAAACCATCCTTCGCCAGTGGAATGGAATTGAGGAGCATGACTGCGCTGACCTGTCCGCGATGACCTATGCCGTGGGTGATCACATGCATGAGCATCTCTTCGCGGGACATACGGCCCGGGGCACCGTCCGTGAACGCGAAGGCGATCCGTTCCGCCAATTGGTCGCGATCGAGCGCCGACACATACTCGATGTACTCCCGATCGCTCTTTCTGATGTCCGCGGACAAATCTTCCAGCATCGGCATTTCGCTTGAATTGGCCGATGTGTACCCGTGAGCCTTTTGCATCAGGTGCGCGGCGAAGATCCGGTCGACGATGTAGCTGTGACTCAGGGCTTTGATGGCCAATCCGGTTATGGGGGATTCGCCGCCAAGCCTGGCCAGCTCGGTCAAGAGCTCATTGTTCGCCCAGGCTTTGTATCGGAACAAGCGCCGCAATGTGTCGTGCATGTCGTGGTCTCCTGAAGGATTTGCGCGCTGCGCGTGTTGTGTGAGGTATTGGCTTGTCATTTCCACTTCGGACAGAATATGAGCGATCATTCGCTTTCGATACTCGCATTGGCGACGTGTGAAAATGGCGCGCAGACCGCCCACAAAACCCAGGAAATTCGCCTCTCAGGAGCGATCGCGCGCGACCGTCGACGCGCTCGTTGAAGCGACCGCTCGCATTCTCGTCAAGGAAGGCTTCGACAAGGCCAGCACCAACCGCATTGCGGAAGTGGCCGGCGTGAGTGTCGGCTCGCTCTATCAATATTTTCCCAGCAAGGAGGCGCTCGTTGCCGTCGTCATCGAGCGCCACCAGCAGGAGATCATGCAAACCGTCCGGGGCGAGTTGGCGGAGGTTTTGGTACAGCCGGTGGAGAAGGCAATACGCAAACTCGTCGCGATCGCGCTTAGAGCGCACCGTGTCGATCCCAAGCTGCATCGTGTGCTCGCCGAGCAGATTCCGCGTGTAGGCGAGCTCGAGAAGCTGGAAACCTTTAACCGCGATAACTACACCATTTTCAGGACGTATCTTGAGAGCCACCGGGATGAACTCCGTGTCGGTGACCTGGAGCTGGCATCATTTGTATGCGTGACTTCGATTGAGGCGCTGACGCACAACGCGGTACTGCACCATTCCAAAATGATTTCGGACGAAAGGTTGGAGGCGCTCATCGACGAGGCCACGCGTCTCGTGACCGGATATCTGAAGGGCTAGCTCAGTTTCGCGCCCGAGATCAGCGCGATCCGTAAATCGCTTTCAGGCGGTATGGAGTACCCGGAAACGGTCCGGTTTTGCCGGATCTCGATCTGTAACTTGCATTGGCGTCCAAGCCCATTGCCAAACGCTGATACCCGGCATGCGGGAGAACTGGATCTGCCCGCGGGTGCCTTCGACTGCAACGCGCGACCAGGACTGGGCCATGCGCGTTCGGTCCGCGCCGGTAGAACGCAGCATGTCGGCGAGGATCGCGATCGTATCGTAGCCCTCGAAGGCGACGAAGGATGGCGCTTCGCCTAGCCTCTCATGGAGGACCATCCCGACTCGTACACCGAGCGGGCTGAGGCTCTTGGGCAGATAGCGCAAGAACGGGATCTCGACGCTGTCGTCGCCCAGCAACGTCAACCATTCGGCGAACTCCGGCTGCCCGGCCGGAGCACCGATCATGATTCCGGCGAGGCGCTGGTCGTTGCGGACGGACTTGACGATCGACACTGCCGGCTCCGGGTAGCCGACTAGAAGAAGGATGGCTGTCGCGCCGTTGTCGGCGAGTTCGTCACACACAGCCGTGGTGGCGAGCGAGCGCATGTCGAGTTCGATGACGGTGCCACCGCGCGAAGAGAGGTAATCCCGCAAGATGCGGGCCCCCGATGCCCAGTACACACTCGACTCGGTTGCCAGGGCGATTCGATTGTGGCCCGCGCTGAGGAGGAAGTCTGCGTAGACCTGCCAGCCGTGGGACTGCGCTGGGGCAAGGCGCGCGACCCATTCAGTTGGCTGTTCGGTGAGGGTGTCGAGGACCGCTGACGAGCAGAGGAAAGGCAGGCCTAGGGCGTCGGCCTGGGCGGCAGCGGCGCGAGCGGCGACGCTGTGATACTCGCCAGCCAAGGCAGTGACGCCCATGCGGGCCAATTCATCTACGGCCGCCGCGGCCTTCTGTGGATCGGCGGCGGTGTCGCGGATCACCAGCTCAAGTGGAGTTCCGGCGATCCCGCCGGCGTCATTGACTTCACGAACGGCCAGTTCGAGTCCAGCGAGCAAGTGTCGACCGGCCTCGACCCAGCCAGGTCGAGTTAACGGAACAAGAGCGCCAATCTGGACGGTTGATTCGCCAGGTCGTTCCGTTCGAGGTGGCGATGATGGCGTGGTCATGCGTTGGCGTCTCTTCGTATGGCGATTTGGTTGCAGTTTGCCCCGTGCGCAAGTGAATGTCCCGGTCATGTAGCGCGACAATCTGGGTGAGATCGCTGTCGGTTGTAAAAGGCCTCGATGTAATCAAAGATGGGCGCGCGCACATCGTCACGATCGTCAAACGGCGTGTGATCTGCCAGCTCTTGCTTCAGCGAGCCGAAGAGGCTTTCCATCGCAGCGTTGCGTACGTCATGCCTTTACGGTTCATGCTCGCGACGAGCCGCGCTACTTGTTGTGCTGTTCTACGTTTTGCTGGCCACCTGTCAGGTGGTTCCCTCAAGGGGAGCGTGTAGCGCTTCCGCAATCGCAATCGCTTTGAGCGGCAAAGCCCTCGGCTTTGCCGAGTGGTACTTCTCGCCTGCAGACGCGGTGGTGCACCAGGCGGACCAAACAATCGAGAGACAGGGGGCGGACATGTCGTTTGAACCGGTAAAAGGGCAGTTCTATCGAATCGTCGCGAAACACAGCGGGAAGGTCGCCGAGGTCAACCATAATCAGGTTCATCGCGGAACAGCGATTCAGCAAGGTGACTGGGTCGGAGGGGAGTATCAGCAGTTTCAGTTCAACCGGGCCGGGCAGAATTTCTACAACATCGTAGCCCGCTCAAGTGGGCGGAGTTTCGACGTACCGGGCGAATCATCGGCCGATGGTCTGGGCATCGTCCAATGGGACAGGCACGACTACTCGACCAATCAGCAGTTCGGCATCCTTCCTGCCGGAGGTGGCGCGTACTACATCAGTGCGCGGCACAGCCAGAAGTTTCTCTGTATGAAAGGCGGTGGCAAGGACTATGGCGTGCCGCTCGTGCAGCAGATCTGGAACGGGGGCGACCATTTTCAGTTCTCGTTTGTGCCGTGCGAACCGAATATCGACGCGCGAGCGTTGCGCGAAATCGTGCTGCGCGGTGCGGATCCGATTCGCGATTCCGTCCTCGCGCTCAGCGGGCTGATTCCCAAGGCGGGCGGTGGTGTGAAGTTCCTGCTCGGGCTGTTCTGGAAGGACTCCGGCGGAAGCCTGATCGATCAGGTACGCGACAACGTGCGCAATGTCGCGAAGCGGATGACTTCGAAGTCCGGACTCTTCGGCGTGAAGCGAGGAACAGCGTTCGACAGCGAGAGCCTCGATAGGCTGCGCATTTCGACCACCGCGATCACGATCAAATTCAATGCTGCCGGTGACCGCGTCCTGGGGGGTGATGATCGAGCGTGGCGTGGCAGTCTGGAACTACCCATGGTATTTAACACTTTCCGTCCGGTACCTAAGCAGGCTACACATGAGCAATGAAAGTCAAGGAACAATATCTCGCCGGAAAGCCATAACCATGCTCGGAGCCACTGCGCTTGTCGGCACTTATTCGTTAAAAGCAAGCGCTCAGGTTGCAGCACAGAATCTCCTCATTGTTAACACAGTGCAAGACCTTCGAAATATATCTGTGAACAATAACGCCATCCAGATCCTCGGAAGAACACAACTTGGCGATGGAGGTGGACTTTTTTACTGGGATCCCAATTCCGCCCTGCCTGAGGATGGGGGCATTATTTTTCAATCGTCCACCCTTGCGTCGGGGTCGAACGGGCGGTGGGTGCGCTTTTTTTTAAAGACTGATGGTATAGAGCCGAGCTGGTTTGGCTGCGTATCCGATGGCGCTACTGACGACACACTCGCGTTTCAAGCCACCGTGAACGCGGCATTTTTATGGGATGCCAAGATAAGAGTCCCCCGAGGCAAAACAAAAATAACCAGCGACATACAACTATCCGGAAATCCAATCATCGAGGGGGACAGTCCTCAAACATCTGAATTGGTCTTCTTCAATAACAGCGGCATACGTTATCTAAATGGCGCCGTGTCGGAATACTCGAGCAACAACCAAGTCGAAATCAGACATGCCGGATTTCGTTGCGCAGACCAGAAAAACAGCACAGCAATTATCGATCTAAGATTTACAGGAGGCAATGGAACAACCTCGCAGTCCGTAATATTGGAGGATGTTGAAGTCACCGGCAATGCCGGGAATACCGGCTTTACCAAGGCTGTATACCTATCCAACGCCAGAAACATAAAGGTTCGTGGCATGAGGATATCTGGCAATGCTTCTGAGGCGGATTGGTCAGGCACGCATGGTCTCTATCTCGATGGAAACGCACAGCCCGTTGAATTCTACATCTCAGATTGCAATTTCTATAACGTAGACGCCGGCATCTATGTCAATGGCCTTGGCGCGAGTCAAGGCATCGAGGGTGTTTATATCACTCAATGCTCTTTCGTGAGCTGTAACTACGGCGTCTACGCGAGCGGATCCGTTACTCACCCATTAATAAAGGTCAACGGATCGCAATTTAACTGCTTTTACTCAAATGTATATGCATACAACTATGTGCACCTAATGATCACTAGCAACGTTTTCTATGCAGCCGGACCAAGACTTGGAAAGCCACATATCTGCATCAGTATTGGGGCAAACCAGCCCAATGGGGGCTTTACAAGCATTATTTCAAGCAACATCATTCTCGGATCGAATTTCACCGGGCAACCGAAGAATGGCATAGTCATCGGCGGTAGCGGCTTATTTAGCATATTGATTTCCGACAATTACATTGGCGGCTATGACACGCCCATCTGGCTGACAAGCGGGTCAAACAGTGTCGTTGTCGCCGCATCGAATCAATTGATTGGAAATTATAGCAATTGCGTCAGAGATGACGGCGTCAACAATACCGTTAGCTTGACCAAGTGCTAATCGCCCCGAGACCTCGGTAGATTGAGCTTGCCACATCAAGGGTCACGCTCTTCTCGAAGGGCCAATACTCATTCTGCCCCCCCCCAATGCGGCACTGGGAATGTCCGCTTTCGACGGCGGCCTCAACCGATTGAGGCCGCGACTCAAAGCGGGCGTCTCCGATAAACGCGAGACTCCTGCTCGCTGGGCGGATGCTCAGCTGTGTGGTGGGGCGGCGTTGAGGTCCATCCACATCACTTCCCAAATGTGACCATCCGGATCCTCGAAGCTGCGGCCATACATGAAGCCGAAATCCTGGACAGGTGTGGGGTCGGTTTTGCCGCCGGCGCCGCGAGCCTTTTCGACCAGGCTGGAGACCTCCTCGCGACTATCCGCCGATAGACACAGCATCACCTGCGCGTCTACGTGCGCGTCGACGATCCGCTTGTTAGTGAACTGACGCCATTTGTCGTGTGTCAGCAGCATCGCGTGAATCGTATCGGAGAACACCATGCACGCCGCGGTATCGTCACTGAATGCGGGATTGTTGATCGCGCCAACCGCCTCGTAGAACCCCTTTGATCGTTTTAGATCGGTCACTGGCAGGTTAACGAAGATGAGCTTGCCCATTATCTTGTCCTTCTGATGTAAGCCGCGGCACGATTGCCGCGGCATCTTACAGACGAGCGAGCTGGAACAAAATCGACAAGAGTCGCAAAATTTTTACGCGATCTATATGGCGAACGCACTTTGCCATATCGCATGTTTATGGAACACAGCCGCACAATGACTGCATGAAGACCTTCGCCAGACACTTACGTCGCGACTACCGCGTACGGAACATCTGCCTGATCGCAACAGGATTGCTCTTCTTGCTCTCAGTGTCCGAGCTCATCGTTGGCGTCAACAGCGACAATGTCGGCATCTGGCGCGGTTTGGCACTGAGTTCGTTGTACCTGAACGTGTGCCTGACGCAGAAACGGTTGTTCGTTCCGCCATCGAGACAGGTCATCCGATCCAGGTGGCACAGCCAGCACGGGGACTAACAAACCCGATGCAATGAGCGACATGGCTTGGGCTGATGATTCGCCATCTCAGCCATATGACACAGCTCGGCGACATCTACAGATGCTCAGAAGGCTTGCAGCCGGGGGCCGCAAGTCGGGTGTGCGGGCAGCGCTCCGCGCTTGCGGCACCGGCTGCAAACCTTCTGTGCAACGCTTAGACCTCCCTACCCGAACTGGTCCTTGCCCTGTTTTATCCGCTCAATCACAGAGGCAGCATCAGCAAGCTCGGCGGTCTGTCGCGGGTAGCGCTCATGTATCACTCCAACGGTCTATGGTTCATTGATGGTGTGTCGAGCTGACGCCTGACTCGTTCCTGTCCCGAAACGCCGTCGGCTGTGCGGCCTGGTCGATCAAGAACTGTGCGAGCAAGGGCACGGGTCGACCTGTTGCCCCCTTGGTCGCACCACTTTTCCAGGCGGTACCGGCGATATCCAGATGCGCCCAGGGATATTTGGCAAAGCGCGACAGGAAGCACGCGGCCACCACGCTGCCAGCACCACCTCCGCTGCCGATGTTGGCCATGTCTGCAAAATTGGAATCAAGCCGCTCCTGGTAGGCTTCCTCCAACGGCATTCTCCAGGCCGGATCACAGGCTCTTCGGGCTGCGCTCGACAGCCCTTCGGCCAAACTATCCTGATTCGAAAAAAGCCCGCTGTTGATATGTCCCAAGGCGACGACACAAGCACCTGTCAGTGTGGCAACGTCGATGACGGCAGCAGGTTCAAAGCGTTCGGTATAGGTCAGCGCATCACACAGAATCAATCGGCCTTCCGCATCGGTATTGAGCACTTCGATGTGTTTTCCGGACATGCTCTTGACGATGTCGCCCGGCTTCACCGCATTGCCTGATGGCATGTTTTCACAGGCCGGGATGACACCAATCACATTCAGGGGTAGCGCCATTTCCGCGCAAGCGCGCAGCGTTCCCAGTACCGCTGCCGCACCGCACATATCGAACTTCATCTCGTCCATCGCCGCCGCCGGCTTGATCGAGATCCCGCCGGCATCGAACGTCACACCCTTGCCGATCAGTACGATGGGGGCCTGCTCGGTAACACCGCCCGCATGGCGAATGACGATCAGCTTCAGTGGCTCGATTGAGCCACGTGCTACCGACAGGAAGGCCTGCATACCGAGTTGTTTCAGCTCTGCGCGGTCAAGCACTTCAACGGTCAGTGGCCATTGCTTGCCCAGCGCCAACGCAGCCTTGGCCAGATAGGTGGGTGTACAAATGTTCGGAGGTGCATTGCCCAGATCCCGTGCCAGTGCAACGCCATTGGCTATGGCCACGGCATGGGCGACGCTGCGCAACTCTTCCGCGCTGGCCGGTTTGCCGGTAGTCAGACTTACTCGCTTGACGGTGGGCGTCGCCGTAGCGATGGCCTGGCGATAGTGGTCAAAGCGATAGCAAGTCTCACGCAAGGCCCTGACTGAAAGCTGCAGCGATACGGTGCCCGGACAGGACGTCAAGTCGTCACCTGCCAGCGTCCACAACACCTCGACCGATTTGCTATCCGATAAAGCCTTTGCCGCCGCACGGGCGGCTTTCAGGAAGTTCGCGGCATCGCATTTATGCCCGGTTCCCAGTCCGACCAGCAGCAACCGGCGCGCGGACAATCCCGGTACCTGATGCAGCATCAGCGTGGCACCTGATTTCCCGGGAAGATCGCCGGCCTCCCTCAAGCGCTTCAGCAACCCGCCGCTGGCTCGGTCGATGGTCATGACCAAGGCCGACTCTGCAGCGTCGCCACTCGACAGTCCCACGACCAGACAGTCAGTCTCGTGCAGCAGCAGCTCGTCAGGGCCGTACGCCCCATCATGCAACGCGATATGCATCGAAATATCCTCCGCGGCACTACTCACCTTTTTGATCCAGCACCTGGACTTCACCGATATGCATCGCACGTAGTGGCTGCTCGATCTTCGAAAGATCGCCAATGACCACCCAGGTGAATGCATCAGGCACGAAGAGCTGTTTGGCCGCTTCGGCGATCTGCGTCTCGGTCTTGGCTTCGATGTTCTTCTTCAACGTTTGTACGTAATCGTCCGGACGGCCATACAGCTGGTTGGTCGACAAGGTGTCGAGCACGGATTCGGCGGTTTCGTAGCTGCCTGGCAAAGTGCGAACGCGCTGTGTCTTGATCTTGTCGATCTCGGCAGCAGTCGGTGGCCGGTAGGTGCCGATCGCTTTCAGCTCGTTGAAGATCTCGCGGACCGATTCGGCAGTCTTGTCCGTCTGCACGGGCGCGGAGATCACCAGCGGGCGCTGACCGAGGGTATCGGAGATACCGCTACGGACGCCGTAGGACCAGCGCTTGTCCTCGCGCAGGTTCATGTTCAGGCGCGAGGTGAACGTGCCACCGAAGATCGCATTGGCCAGTTGTGTCGGCAGATACCAGGGCGATTGCACCGGCGACACCAGATTGCCCGCCACGATCTGCGACTGCGTGGCATCGGCGCGATGGACCAGGAACAGACGCGGGCGTTCGCGGGCGGCCACATACGCAAGGTTCTTCGTGGGCAGCGGCGACGTGGGCGCGGCCCAGTCGCCGAACGCCGCATCGAGCAACGGCAGGATCGTTTCCAGCGTCGTATCGCCGGCCACGAAAATCGTCGCGTTGTCGGGTCGGATGAAATCGCGATGGAAGGCAAAGAGATCGGCCGGGGTCAGCGATCTGACCGAAGCCTCCGTACCGGTTCCCGAGAACGGTATGCCATAGGCATGATCCGCACCGTACAGCAGCGGCGGCAGCAGACGAGAGCCCAGTTCGGCGGGATTGCTGAGTTCCTGCTGGATGCCGGCAAGCGACTGCGCACGGATGCGTTCGAGATCGGTGTCGCGAAACGCGGGATGCCGCACGATGTCGGCCAGCAGTGCCAGCGCTGCCGGCATGCCGGAGTTCAACGCGCTCAGGCCTACGTTGCAGGTGTCCAGTTTCGCGGAGGCTCCGATCTGTGCGCCCAGGCGCTGCTGCTGTTCGGCAATCTGCACCGAGTCCTGGGTCTGCGTGCCCTCGTCGAGCATCGAGACGGTCATCCGCGCCGTGCCAAGCTTGCGCCCCTGATCGGCGGCCATGCCAGCGTCGAACTGCAATTTCACATGGGTGACCGGGATCGCATGACGCTCGGCCAGGACGACCTCGATACCGTTCTTCAGACGGGCGCGTTGAACGACGGGGAAGCTGAGATCCGGAAACCGATCGATCCGGGGAGCGCCTTGCTGGCGGTCGATGCCGCTTTTCGTCGTCGCAAAGGGCCTTGCCGGCGCCGTGATCGCAGCCGGCTTGCCCGGCATGGCCGGCAGACCTTGCGGCGCCAGTGCATCGCCAGTCGGGACGGCTTCAGTCCCGATGGGCATCACGGTCAACGTGTAGTCGCCTTGCGCGATCCAGTGTCTTGCCGCGGCGAGTACCGCTGCCGGCGTCGCGACATCCATGCGGGCGAGATCGCTCTGGTAGGCGGCGGGATCGCCGCGATAGACCTGGCCCTCGGCCAGGATTACCGCCTTGCCGCCGAAATCGCCGACTTTTTCCAGACCACGCACGAAATCCGATCGCAGGACCATTCTGGCGCGCACGAGCTCGTCTTCGGTCGGACCGTCCCTGAGAAAAGCCGCCCACTCGTCCGCAATCGCCGCCTCCACCCGCGTCGGATCGACGCCATGCCTGACGCTGGTGGTGAGGACGAACATGCCGGCCAAGGCCAGGACGTTCACGCCGACGGACACGGCATCGACCAGCTTGTCCCGATAGACCAGGCGCTGATATAGACGGGAAGTGACGCCGCCGCCGAGCACCATGGCCGCAAGCTCGAGCAGCGGAGCGTCCGCGTGGCCCAGCGCCGGCACATTCCATTCCCGCATCATGCGCACCTGCGGGACGTTGTCGTATTGCGTGCCGCGCGTGGATTTGGTGCGCGGCGCGAACCATGGGGCCGGGCGCGCGATTGGCGGCCCGGCCGGAATATCGCCGAAGTAGGCCTGCGCCTTTTCCTTCGCGATCGCCGGCGTGATGTCGCCGGCCAGCACGAGGGTGGTGTTCGCCGCGCCGTAGTACTCGCGGAACCATTGCTTGACGTCGTCGAGCGAGGCCGCCTCCAGATCGGCCATCGAGCCGATCGTGGTGTGCTGGTACGGATGATTGGCCGGAAACGCATGCAACTGGATGTTTTCCCAGACACGGCCGTAAGGCTGGTTCTCGTTCTGGCGCTTCTCGTTCTGCACCACGCCGCGCTGCGTATCCAGCTCGACCTGACCGATCGCGCCGAGCAGATGGCCCATGCGGTCCGATTCCATCCACAACGCCATGTCCAGCGCGGTGGTCGGCACGGTCTCGAAGTAATTCGTGCGATCGAACCAGGTGGTGCCGTTCTGATCCGTCACACCGGCCAGCTCGAACGGTTTGAAGAAGACGTCTTTGTGATGTTCGGAGCCGGAAAACATCAGATGCTCGAACAGGTGCGCGAAGCCGGTCTTGCCTGCGGGTTCGTTGGCGGAACCGACGTGATACCAGATCGACACCGCCACGACCGGCGCCTTGTGATCTTCGTGGACGATCACGGTCATGCCGTTGTCGAGCTCGAATTTCTGGAACGGGATATCGATGGCATCCATTCCGTGGACTCCTGTCGCGACGACGTTGTTCAGGCAATCGAGCAAGCCGGCATGCAGGTGTTCGGCGAGCCGGCGCCGGGCCTTGTCCGCGATCGTCGCCTCTGCGTGCGAGAGCACGTCAGTATGCAGGCGTTCGGCGAGCCGGTACGCGGCCATGTTGGTGGTCGCCGCCTCTCCGTGCGGGTTTACCAGCGCCTGCAACCGTTTGCTTTCCGGCAACGAGGCGACCAGTTCACTGTAACGTTCAAGAACCCACTGTATGGCTTTCTCTTCGACTGCGGGATCGACGTCTTCCTTTCCAAGCAACTGGTACTCCGGCGTGGAGTGATACGACTCCTTCTGGAGTTTTTTGAAATCAGCCGAACTGATTCTCTCCTGGAGCGCGGCTTTCGCGCCTGCGCGTGCACGCCAGAGCTCGGGTGTATAGCTTTGGCGAACGGCCATGTTGCCGAACGCCTCGATGAACTCGTGCGGTCCATTACTGAGCGCCACCGCGGCTTTTTCTGCAGGACAGGCGAGGGTTCCGGCAAGGCGAGCGAGCATGGTCGAGGCGAGGTCATCCGGATCATCCGGGATGGCGGTGGCTACCGCATGGGCGGCCGCCCATTGCGCCTCGGGGGGCGCATCGCCCTCGACCGAGCGCGCGTGCAGGGCGGCCACGGTACGTGCGGCCATTTTGGCGGACTCGCTGGCGGCGGCCAGGGTCGCCGCGGGCCCATCGATCAGATCAAGCAACAGCCAGCCCAGGAAGCGTGGTGCAACCGCCTGCAAATCGGCGCCCGGTGGAATTTGTTCCAGCCAATCCAGCGGGGCGGTGTGCGTTGGCGTGGTTTGCCTGACGTCGGCATCGGGCAGGGCGGGCGCGAAGAAGTGCGCGTCGATGCTTGTCTGCAGCCAGGCCAGCGCTGCCGGGATACCCAGCTCGCGCTCATATTGCGCCAGTTCCTCGCCGTGCACGGTGGCGCCGACAAGACTGTACTGCCGCCTCTCGGGATCGTACAAAGGTGCGCCGACATTCTGTATCTCGTTGGCTTCGATGTGTTGACGCAGACGCTCGACGAACGTCTGTCGAACCGCGGCATCGCCATGGAACGCACGATAGATTTTGTGCGGCGCTTCCGGGTCGATCGATGTGGTGGACGATGGCGCATGCGCATCGAGAAAGGCGATCAGGCGCGCTTTGCTGCCCCCATGCGAGCGCTCGATCACTTCACCGTTTTTCAGCAGCAGCAAGGTGGGAATGCCGCGGATGCCGAAGCGTTTCATGAGGTTCTTGTTATCGTCGGCATTCACCTTGGCGAATTTGATGCGCCCTTGATAGTGCTGCGCGAGCTCGTCGAACAAGGGTGCCAGGGCCTTGCAAGGCCCGCACCAGGGCGCCCAGAAATCGACGAAGACGGGCAGATCGGCCTGTTCGACCTCGACGGCGAAGCTGGCTTCGGTGACATCTGTGATGGCGGTGTTCATTAGGCTTTCTTCTTTGGGTGGTCGGAATGATTCGGCGATTCACAGGTGTCGCTGCACCGGTTTTTCCACGGGGATGCAAGGTGAATACGGCTCATGCACTCGCCTTGCGGGACCGCTCGGTTCGTTCTATCGATGAGGTGTGGCGGCGGTCGACAATAGCGAAGGCAGGCATGCGATGAGGCCCACATGCAGGCGTTCGGCAAGCATCCACTTCATTTTTTCCATCCAGGCGGTGTCTGCTTTTGCGGACGCCTCCCTCAACCGCTGCATCTCCGGCAGCGCGGAGAGATCGTCCTGGGTATACCCCGCCACCTTCTTCCTTTCCTTGGCAGCAGAAAGGAAGGCCGCCAGTGCGGCTTCATGTTGATGCCACTGCTCGTCCGTAAAGGATTGCCGCACGAGCAGGCGACCCAATATCGAAAACAAGGCAGGCACCTCACTGGCCCTGACGGTTTCGTCCGATGGCCAGGCGACGACTTCGGCAAGGTTGGCGACCGCTTTCGATACTGCATCGTCGCTGCCATGGAGGACGTTCATCGCCGCGTTGCGCGCCGCGGTCCATTCCGCTGCGGTTACTACTGCGCCGGATGCCACGCGCGCGTACAAGCCGGCCATCGTGCGCGCGACCGCCTTGGCTTCGGCGCTGGCCGCCGTGGTCAGCGGATGCTGCATGTCGGTGAGATCGAGCAGCATCCAGCTGAGAAAACGCGCCGGGACGTTCTGCAGGTCGGCACCGAGCGGCAGGCTTTGCAGCCATTCCACGGGGTAGTTGCTGGCGTAGGGTGCGAACGCGAATCGCGTCTCCTGTGCATCGTGGGAGGCGCGCTGCAGGAACAAGTTACTGATACTTTCCTGGATAAGAGCCAGAACGGCCGGGATGCCGAGCTTGCGCTCGTATTCGGCCAGATCCTCGCTATGCACGGTGGCGCTGGTCAGGTTGTAGCGCCCTTGCTCGGCGTCACATGCTGAATGGCCAACGATGTGACCCGCCTGGATGTGCAGGCGCAGGCGCTCGACGACGGTCTGCCGAAGTACCGCGTCGCCGTGGAACGCCGACCAGGTTTTCGCCGGTGCCGGTGCCGCGACCGATTCGCCGCCACCGGATAACTGCCGGTCCAGCAGAGCGCACAGGCGCGTCTTGGTGTCCGCGCCTGTGCGCGCAATGGCCTGGCCATCCTTCATCAGCAGCAGCGTGGGAATGCTGCGGATCGCGAAACGCGAAATGAGGTCCCTGTTGTCGTCGCTGTTGATTTTGGCGAACTTGATTCGCCCTTGATAGATCTGTGCGAGTTCGTCGAACAAAGGCGCGAACGTCTTGCAAGGCCCGCACCACGGTGCCCAGAAATCGATGAAGACGGGACAGTCGGACTGTTCGACTTCGGTCGCAAAGTCAGCCTGGTTGATATCGATGACGTATGGACTCACGAAGACTGCTCCAGCAGGCATTGCAGGGATTCACGCGCGGAACGAAAGAGGATCAGGCGGATGCGGCCTGCGGCTCTCCCGCAGCGGCGATGTGCAATTGATGGGTATGGAAGGCATTGAGCGTGGTGCGGTGTGCGACGCTGATCAGGGCGGTGTGCGGGAGCCTGTCCAGCAGCAATTGATACAGGTGCTGCTCGGTGGCGTTGTCCAAGGCGCTGGTCGATTCGTCGAGAAACAGAAAATCCGGTCGGATCAGCAAGGCGCGGGCAAAGGCGAGCCGCTGTTGTTCGCCCGGCGACAATTGCTGCTCCCAGCGCGTCTCATCGGCGAGCCGATGCGCCAGCGCACCAAGGCGGCAGTCCGTCAGAGCCTGCCGGCATGCCTCGTCGCTGAACGCATCCGGTTCGGCGGGATAGGCCAGCGTCGCTTTCAGGCTGCCCATCGGCAGGTAACTTTTCTGCGGCAGAAAAAGCAGCGAACCGTGAGGTTGGTCGATACGTCCGCGACCGTAAGGCCACAAACCGGCAATGGCGCGGAGCAAGGTGCTTTTGCCCGCTCCCGAGGGGCCGCGTACCAGCCAGCGCTGTGCCGGAAGTATGCTGAAATTGTCGATATCGGCCAGCGCGCTGCCATTGGGCAAATTCAGCGCCAGGTCGGTCGCGGATAAGGGCGACTGTTCCCGACGGGCCACGACAATACCTTCGATCGGCGGCGCATCGATCGCGCGGTCGAGTCCGTCCAGACGTTTGACGATCGCCATCCAGACAACGATGTTGCTCCACGAGTTGGCGAACCAGCTCAGGCTGTTCAAGGCCAGCAGGAAAGTGACCTGCAGCGTCGCCAGGTTGCCGATGCTGAGCTCGCCGGAAAATACGCGCGGCGCGAGCACGATATACATGAAGAAACTGGAAATCTGAGCGGTGGTGGAGCTGAAGACGCTCAATCGAAACTGATAGCCGATCAACGATCGCCAATTTTTGCAGATCGCCTCGAAGCGGGCCGAAAGGCGCTCGTGCTCCGTCGCCGCGCCGCGGTAGAGCGCGACCTGCTCGGCGTGTTCGCGCACCTGGATAAGGGTAAAACGAAAATCGGCCTCGACATGCTGTTGCTCCTGGGTCAGCTTGATCAGGGGTTGGCCGACCCAGCGCGTCAGCCAGGTATTCGCCAGAGCGTAAAGCAGGCACAACCAGACCAGATAGCCGGGGATCGACCAGGACGTGCCACCCAGGTGGATATCCAGTGGTCCGCTTTTTTGCCACAACGCGGTCAGGAAGGTTCCGAGGCCGAGCACAGCCGTCACCAGACCCAATCCCAGGGTCAGCGTCTGCTCGACGAACAGGCGGATATCCTCGGCGATGCGTTGATCGGGATTGTCCGTCTGCTGCTCGCGCTCGACGCGGTAGATCACCTCATCGCGCAGCCAGCGTCCAACCCAGGAATCGGTCAGCGTGGTCCGCCAGTCCATTTGCAGAATCTGTCGGACATAGATGACCAAGGTCGCACTGACCACCATGGCGAATATGCAGGCCGTAAGCAGTAGCAGGGTCGTCTGAAATTGTTGCGGCATGCGTTTCTGCAGCGAATCGGTCAGCTTGCCAGTCAGCACGGTGAAACGAGATACCGCCCAGATTTCAAAATACGACATGGTCAAGAGCGCCATGAGCATGGCTAACCCGCGCCATCGATTTTTCGAGGTCCAGTAGGTCAAGAACAACTTCCAGACGATAGGTTTCTTGTTCATCGGGCACAGCACCGCTGTAGCGATGCAGCGATACGCTGCACCGCGGGTTATCAGTCGAAACGGGATTTTTGCCGCGACCCGGCGCTGGATCGATTAAAAATTGATCTTGCTGGTCAACATGTAGGTGCGTCCGGCATCCTGCACGCCTGCATACCAGTCCTGTGAATCGACGGAATAGTTGCGCCGGTCGAAAATATCCCGGATGCCGAAATTGACCGACCAGCTATGCCCGGTGTAACCGATATGGAGATCGGTACGCACATTGCCCGGATTTTTCATGTACAGATTCTCGCCGTTGGGGCCGTAATAGGAACGCTGGTTCAACGCCGCGCTGCGCGCAAAGACGCCGAGCCCCACACTCCAGTTCTTCAACGGCGCTTGCTGGAATTGATAACCTGCCCACAGGCTCATCGTGTTTTTTGCATTAGCCGTGGCTGGAGTGCCGTCGCTGGTTTTCACGATCGTGTGCGTGAAGGTCGAACTCAGATCCAGGCCCGGTGCCAGCTGCCCCTTGAGCTCGATTTCGACGCCCTTGCTGGTCTGACCGGGGCCGACTTCAGAGAAGGGCGTGCCGGGTATGCCGATGGGATTGTTGTTGATCTTGATCTGGTACACGGCAGTGGTCAGGGACAAATGCTTGTCCATCAGATCGAATTTGAGGCCGGCCTCGTGCTGTTTGGATTCCATCGGCGGCAATCGCTTGCCTTCGGGGGTAAGCGCGTAGAAGTTCGGTGCATAACCTTGCATGCTGCTGACGTAGGCAGCGATATTCGGCGACAGCTTGTACAGCAGGCCCAGATTGGGCAGCCATTTGTTCTTGTCGGGGATGGTGGAATCGTAGGAATGATAAATCGCGTCGCGCAGGGCGATCAGCGCATGCCATTTTTCACCATAGCTGATCTGATCCTGAAAAAAATAGCCCACTTCGCTGTTATGCCCAGTGGCGTTGTACGCAAATAGATTTCTGGTAAAGCTGCTGACGGATTGCAAGGGCGGCGAGGTATAAATGTTGAAAGCGGACATGGCTTTCGCTGCGAGATCGGTAACTGTCGACGTGTACTGGAAATCGCTGCCGATCACGATCTGATGGGAAAAATCTCCCGTTGAAAATTTCCCGGTGATATCGTTCTGGATCGCATAGCTACGCATATTTTCTGACAGTTGTTTTGCTTGCAGCAGGATGTTTCCATGTCTGAAATCGGGATCGATAAAAAGGGGAAGCCTGCCCCATAAACTGACGCGAAGTCCTTGCTCCAAGTATTGACCACGACTGCGAAAAGACCAGTCGGAGTTGAACAAGGTCTGCTCGAATTTGAAATATCCGCGTGTCTGGTTGGTGACGTTTCCATCGTCGACGGCGCCAATGACCCGAAGCGGTGCGCTGTCATCCGGCTTGACACCTGTCACGACGGTGGTGAGACCCAGCGGGGCATGGGTGACGCTGCGCTCCGCACCGACCAGCAGGCTCGTGGCCTCGTTGCCCCAGCGCAGACTGGGCGCCAGATAGAACTCATGTTTGCCGTCGTAGCCGGCGGCGTCGTTGTTCGCGCGATCGAGCTGGCCGACGAGGCGATAGCTCAGTTGCTTGTTGTCGGTGAGTGCGTCGCCGAGATCGAATCCGGCCTGGGCCTGGCCGTACGAGCCGACGCCCAGCATCATGGCCGCGACCGGGGTGGCCTGCGGCTGCTTGGCGACGATATTGATCGTGCCGCCAAAGTTCTGGTTCGTTGCCGCTCCGGCAAGAATCGACTCGGGCCCCTTGAGCACCTCGATACTGTCGACGGCCCAGATGGGGGTCTGCGAAGGCAGCTGCGTGCCGCTCAAGCCATCGTTCATGACGCTGGCGTTGCCGAACCCACGTATCGTATAAACCGAGCCCATTGTGCTGAGGCTGGTGTCAACCAGCACACCGCTGGCATTGGCCAGCGCCTCGTCCATGGTCTGTACTTGCTGATCGTCCAGCAGCTTGCGCGTGATCACGCTGACGGATTGCGGCGTATCGAGCAGGTCCGTGTCGGTGCGGGTGGCGCTGTTCGAGCTGCTGACGTTGTAGGTATTTTCGGCCTGGGCCACGACGAAGACTTCGGATTCTTGCCGGACCCCTCCGAACGCCGGTGTCGAATCGGCATGAGCAATCCTTACGCCAGACGGTGTGACTTCGGCATGCAGCCCGGTACCCACCAGCGCCTGCTGGATCGCCTCGACGGTAGTCAGATGCCCGCTGATGGCGGAGGCGGTGTCTTGCGAGATCAGTTTTGTGTCGAAGTCGATCCGTTGCCCGGTGGTCTGCTTGATGGTTTGCAGCGTGGCCGCCAGGCTTTGCGACGGGATATCGAAGTTATAGGCCTTCGATGGCCGTGGAGTAGGGTTTGCCACGGAACCCGGCGCATGGGCCGCCTCCACCAGGAACGAACCGCCTTGCGTCGTGCGCAAAACCAGCCCGGAACCTTCAAGCAAACGGTCCAGCGCCTGTCGCGCGGAGTAGCTGCCCTTCAGTGCAGGCGCGTTCCGGCCTTGCACCGTCGCAGGTTCGAACGCGATGTCGACGCTTGCCTTGCTGCCCACGGCGCGCAGCGAATCGGCAAGCGATTGCACCGGCAGGTTGAAGTTGTAACTGACTTGCGCGTAGACGGCCAAAGGCGTTGCGCACAGAGCCAGCGAGAGCGCGGTGACCAGTGTGCGGCGGTTTGCAGAAAATGACATGGCTTCCTCCCCAGGACCCAGGACGGCTCGTCGGCGACAAGCTCGTTCTCTGGACTAGACGTCCGGTCGAAGCCATCCGGACATGTGGATGTCATATTTTTTTGTCGGGAAGAGCGGAGCGCCGGCCGCTCACCGCTCGATGAGCGTCCTGCCGTTGGAGCGGGCGACCTTCAAGCCATGCAATTGGGCGATGGTGCTGGCAAATTCGCCCGGATCGCGGATGGCGAACACGCCGGACACTCGCAATGGTGCCAGCGCCGGATCCCCCAGCTGCACATGCGAGTCGCCGTAGCGATCGAGTTCGGCGATGGCCTCGGCCAGCGTGGCGTTGTCGAACATCACCTCACCCTGCCGCCACGCTGTGATCTCTGCCGCGTTCGGGCGGTCCAGTATCTGCTTCGCATGGGCGCTCAGGGTAATCCGCTCACCCGGCGACAACACCGTCGCCTGCGCAAGTTGAATCTGTGACCGCGAGGCCTTGCGCTGACTTACTTCCACGCGTCCCTTGATCAGGTAGACGGCAATGCGATCAGGGTCGCTGCGCACGTCGAAGACCGTGCCCAGCGCGCGTACCTGCGCGGCGCTGGTCTGGACGATGAACGGCCGTTGCGGATTCTTGGCGACATCGAACATCGCCTCTCCGTGATGGAGCCGGAGGCGGCGCACGCCTTTGCGATAGGACACGGTGAGCTCGGTATCGGTATTCAGGGTGACGTACGAGCCGTCACTGAGCGTGACCGTTCGCTGCTCGCCGATGGCGGTCCGGTAGACCGGATCACGCAGATAGAACCATGAGCCCGCGCCGGCTATCAGCAGGCAGGCGAAGCATGCGGCCGCGGCCAGCAACAGGCGTTGCCGCGGCCGACGTGCGCGGGGTGCGGTTGCCCCGACGGAAAGTCGAGCCGCGCCGGGAATGATGTCCCAAGTGTCGGTGACGCGAGTGAAGGCGCGTGCATGCGAGGCATCCGCGGCAAGCCAGGATTTGAACGCCGCTTCTGCCGCGGCCGTACGCGCCGGACCCTGCAATCGGGCCAGCCATGCCGACGCCTCTGCGAGCACCAGTTCTTCGATGATGTCAGGCTGCGGGCGCATTTAGTATTTATCCATCCATTGAGTTAGGAACATGACGGCACGGGCGACACGCTTTTCGACCGCCGACACCGACATGTTCTCGAGTACCGCGATTTGCGGAAACGTAAGCCCTTCCAGCCGCTGCGCCAACAGGCATCGCCGCGTGACCGGATCGAGCTGCGCGAGGCCGGTATTGGCCCGACGCAAACGTTCCTGTGCGTATAGATGCTCCTCCGGGTTGGGAAGGCCATCGGCGATCGCTTCCAGATCGAGCGTGCCCCCATCGAACGGCGAGCGCATGCGATGACGCGCCTGATCGCGACTGAGGTTCACCGCGGTGGTGACGAGAAAGGCTTCCTGGGAATTCACTTCATGGGCGCGCGTGTAGGACTCCAGCCGCGCGAACGCCTCCTGCAGAATATCGTCCGCGTCTTGCACGGCCACGCCTTGCCGTAGCACCACTGCACGGACTTTCCGCAGCATTTGCATCACGTCGCTCATGCACCCGTCCCGCGTATGGATCACCGCCCACTTTTCAGGGCCTGATCGATAACTAAGACGATCCTACTAAGAAATCCGGACATGGGCGCGGTCTTTTCGTTCGACCCGCCTGACGGGAAATGATCTCAACAAACTGATTTGCAATAACTAATCAAGGGTGGAGCCGGGCTTGCCGCAGACCTAAAGCGGCGTCAGATTCGCATACGCCGCGACCAGCCACTTGCTGCCGGCGCCTTCGAAGTTCACCTGCAGCCGCGTATGCGCGCCGCTGCCTTCGGCGCTGAGCACCACGCCTTCGCCGAAGCTGGGGTGGCTGACGCGCTGGCCGAGTTTCACCGGCAAGGCTTCCTCAAGCGATGACGATGTCTCGCGCGGACGACCGGCGTACATCGGTCGGGTGACGTGCACGCGTGGGCGCACTTCGTCGATTAGTTCGGCCGGCATCTCGCCGAGGAAACGCGAGGGGCGCGCCAGCATTTCGGTGCCGTGCATGCGGCGTGATTCGGCGTGAGTCACCACGAGGCGTTCGCGGGCGCGGGTGATGCCGACGTAGGCAAGCCGGCGCTCCTCTTCCAGCCTGCCTTCGTCATCGACCGAGCGCTGGCTGGGGAACAGGCCTTCTTCCATGCCGACCAGGAACACCAGCGGAAATTCCAGGCCCTTGGCCGAGTGCAGGGTCATCAGCTGCACGCAGTCGTCTCCGGCCTCGCCCTGGCCTTCGCCGGATTCCAGCGTGGCGTGCGACAGGAATGCCGACAGTTCGCCGAGGCCGGCGTCGATGTCATCCTGCGTGCGCTCGAAGCGGCTGGCGACGTTGACCAGTTCGTCGAGGTTTTCCACGCGCGTTTCGCCGTTGCCGCGCGAGTCCTTCTCGTAGAAGTCGCGCAGGCCGGTGTGGATGATCGCGTGGTCGATCTGTTCGGCGAGGGTGAGGTTCTTGTCATTCCGCTCTCCCTCCACGTCGTGGGAGGAGAGGGCGTTGGATGCGGTGGAGTTGAAGGTGCGTGCCATCTCGTCGATCAACGCAAGGAACGCCTTCACCGCGTTCTTCGCTCGACCGGCGAGTTCGCTGCCACTGCTCAATTCGGTGAGTACGGCTTCCCACATCGAGGTGTTGTCGCCGCGCGCGCGACGGCGCAGCGCGTCCAGCGTGCGGTCGCCGATACCGCGTGGCGGCGTGTTCACGGCGCGCTCGAATGCCGCGTCGTCGTGACGATTCGCGGTGAGCCGCAGATAGGCCAGGGCATCCTTGACCTCGGCGCGCTCGAAGAAGCGCTGGCCGCCGTAGACGCGGTACTTGATGTCGCGCTGGATCAGCTGCTCCTCGAAGTTGCGCGATTGCGCATTCGAGCGATACAGGATCGCGCAGTCCTTCGCGTTGCCATGCTCGGCGACGTATTCGCGGATGCGCTCGATCACGAAGCGCGCCTCGTCCTGCTCGTTGTAGGCGGCGTACAGCGCGATGCGCTCGCCGTCGTCGCCGGCCGTCCACAGCTGCTTGCCGAGGCGGCCGCTGTTGCGTTCGATCACGCTGTTGGCGGCTTTCAGAATGGTCGAGGTGGAGCGGTAGTTCTGTTCCAGCTTGATCGTGCGGGCACCGGGGAAGTCGCGCAGGAACTGCTGCATGTTTTCCACCTTGGCGCCACGCCAGCCGTAGATTGACTGGTCGTCGTCGCCCACCGCGAACACTTTGCCGAGGTTGCCGGCGAGCACGCGGATCCACGCGTACTGCAGCGTGTTGGTGTCCTGGAATTCGTCGATCAGCAGATGCCGCCAGCGTTGCTGATAGTGCTCCAGCACGGCCGGGTTTTTCAGCCACAGCTCGTGCGCGCGCAGCAGCAGCTCGGCGAAGTCGACCAGCCCGGCGCGGCGGCAGGCGTCTTCGTAGGCTTGATAGATCTTGACGAAGGTATGCGTGACCGGATGGTCGCGATGCTCGATGCTGTCCGGGCGCTTGCCTTCGTCCTTCCAGTGGTTGATCTGCCAGCTGGCCTGACGGTGCGGATACTTCGCATCGTCCAGGCCCAGCCCGGCGATCACGCGCTTGACCAGCCGCAGCTGGTCGTCGGAATCGAGGATCTGGAAGCCTTCGGGCAATCCGGCCTCGCGCCAGTGCCGGCGCAGCAGTCGATGCGCGATGCCGTGGAAGGTGCCCACGGTAAGGCCCTGGGTGCCGCCGGGGATCAGCGCTTCCAGCCGCGCGCGCATCTCGCCGGCGGCCTTGTTGGTGAAGGTGACGGCGAGGATCGCCCACGGCGGCACCGCCTCGGCCTGGGTCAGCCAGCCGATGCGGTGGGTGAGTACGCGGGTCTTGCCGGAGCCGGCGCCGGCCAGCACCAGGTAGTGGCCGGGCGGGGCGCAGACGGCTTCGCGCTGGGCTTCGTTGAGCGGGTCGATCAGGTACGAGACATCCATCGCGTCAATTGTAGCGGGCCGCAAACGAAAACCGCCGCAGAGGCGGCGGTTTTCCGGAGGTTTTGGCGCAGCTCAACCCTTCTTCAGGAAGCCGCCGACTGCCAGCAGGCCGCCCACCACGATGCCGGCGATGCCGATCCACTGGGGTACGCCCTTGTCATGGGTGGCGGTGATCTTGGCCGAGCCGATCTGCAGAAGCGTATCGGTGCCCTGGTAACTGGCGTGGCCGGAGACGATCCAGATGCCGGCCACCAGCAAGATGATGCCGACGATGATCAGTCCTGCGCGCATGGATGCCTCCCCTCGATGGATGTGGCTTGAGTATGCCGGGTCTCCGTGTGCACAAGAAGTACAGGCCGGACAGCAGGCAAAAAAAGGCCCCGAAGGTTAGGGGGAACCTTCGGGGCCGGGCGGACGCGAGGGACCCAGGGGAGAGGTTCGCGTCCGTGGCGGCTCAGGGAGGTGAGCCAGCCGTGGATGCCGTTGCGTGCATCCGAAGACTTAGATGCGGACGTACCGAGAAAGTTTCAACCGTCGATGAAAAAAATTTAGTGCCGGTTCAGTTGATGAAACCTTAACGTGCAAGCCGTTATTGCATATGCCGTTCTGAGTGCTTCGCACATGAGTGATTGCCTCAATGTGCTTCGTCCCAGTTCGCGCCCACGCCTACATCGACCAGCAAGGGCACCGTCAGTTCCGCGGCGCCAGACATTCGCGAGGTGACCGCGGCACGCACTTCGTCGACTGCATCGGCACGTACCTCGAACACCAGTTCATCGTGCACCTGCATCAGCATATGCACGTCATCGCGTCCGGCGATCCAGCCGGCCACCGCGATCATCGCGCGCTTGATGATGTCGGCTGCGCTGCCCTGCATCGGTGCGTTCACCGCGGCGCGCTCTGCGCCTTGGCGCAGGCCCTGGTTGCGCGAGGTGAGGTTTTCCAGATACAGCCGGCGGCCGAAGATGGTTTCGACGTAGCCGTCGCGATGTGCCTGTTCGCGGGTGGCGTCCATGAACGCGCGCACGCCCGGATAGCGTGAGAAATAGCGGCCCATGTAATCGCTGGCCTCACCGCGGTCGACACCGAGCTGGCGCGCCAGACCGAATGCGCTCATGCCGTACATCAGGCCGAAGTTGATCGCCTTGGCAGCGCGTCGCTGGTTGGTAGTGATCTCTTCCGGCGGCACACCGAACACCTCGGCCGCGGTGGCGCGATGTACGTCGCCGCCGGAATGGAACGCACGCAGCAGGCCTTCGTCGCCAGACAGGTGCGCCATGATGCGCAGTTCGATCTGCGAATAGTCGGCTGCGAGAATCTTCCATCCGGCTGGCGCGATGAACGCCTGGCGGATGCGCCGGCCTTCCTCGGTGCGCACCGGGATGTTCTGCAGGTTCGGATCGGACGAGGAAATGCGCCCGGTTGCCACCGAGCCCTGGTGATAGCTGGTGTGCACGCGGCCGGTGCGCGGATTGACGATGCCCGACAGCTTGTCGGTGTAGGTCGAGCGCAATTTGGCCAGGCCGCGGTAGTCGAGGATCAGCCGCGGCAGCTCGTGGGTATCGGCGATCGCTTCCAGTGCTTCCTCGTTGGTCGACGGCTGTCCGGTCGGTGTCTTCAGTTTCGCCTGCAGGCCGAGTTCGTCGAACAGCACGGCCTGCAGTTGCTTGGGCGAATCGAGATTGAACTCGTGTCCGGCAAGCGCATACGACTGCTGCTGCAGCTCCAGCATGCGCTTGCCCAGCTGCTGGCTCTGCCGGCGCAGTTCGTCGCCGTCGATCAGCACGCCACGTTGCTCCATGCCGGCCAGCACCGGCACCAGCGGGATCTCGATGTCTTCGTAGACCTTGCGCAGCGCCGGCACGCTCTCCAGCAGCGGCCACAACGCGAGGTGCAGGCGCAAGGTGATGTCGGCGTCCTCGGCGGCATAGCGGCAGGCGGTGTCCAGGTCCACCTGCGAGAACGAGATCTGCTTGGCGCCCTTGCCGGCGACCTGCTCGTACTTGATCGTCTCGTAGCCGAGGTATTTCTTCGCCAGCGAATCCATGTCGTGGCGCGTGGCAGTGGCGTTCCACACGTAGGATTCGAGCATCGAGTCATGCTTCAGCCCCTGCACGACGATGCCGTAGTTCGACAGGATGTTGATGTCGTACTTCGCGTGCTGGCCGAGCTTGGGCCTGGCCGGATCCTCGAAGACCGGTTTCAGCGCGCGCAGCACCTCGTCGCGATCGAGCTGCTGCGGTGCGCCGGGATAGTCGTGGCCGAGCGGGATGTAACAGGCCTTGCCCGCTTCCACCGCGAAGCTGATGCCGACGATGTCCGCGCGCATCGCGTCGATGCTGGTGGTCTCGGTGTCGAACGCGATCAGCTCGGCGTGGCGGAGTTTTCCCAGCCAGGCGTCGAGTTGCGGCTGGGTGGTGACCAGCTGGTATGTGCCGGCGAAGGAAAGGTCGGCCGCCCCGGCTTGCGAGAGACTTCCCGCGTTCGTGGGGGCAACTTCAGTCGCGATGTTTTTTGCCGTGACCGGAGCAGGAGTGTCACGACTGAAGTCGCTCCCACCGGTAGCTGCTGCGCCATCGAGATCCTTCAGCGCCGCCTTGAATTCATAGCGCGCATACAACTCGCGCAGCTGCGCGGTATCGGCGTCGCGCTGGGCCAGGTCGGTGGGACCGAACTCCAGCGGCACGTCAGTCTTGATCGTCACCAGTTCGCGCGACAGCGGCAGCTGCGGCAAGGCCTCGCGCAGGCTCTCGCCGATCTTGCCGCCGATCTTGTCGGCGTTCGCGATCACGCCGTCCAGCGTGTGGTATTCGGCCAGCCATTTGGCTGCGGTCTTGGGGCCGCACTTGGGTACGCCCGGCACGTTGTCGACGGTGTCGCCGGTAAGTGCCAGGAAGTCGATGATCTGCTCCGGTCGCACGCCGAATTTTTCCATCACACCGGCGCTGTCCATCACCGTGTTGCTCATGGTGTTGATCAGGGTGACCTGCGCGCTCACCAGCTGCGCCATGTCCTTGTCGCCGGTGGAGACCAGTACCTCGATGCCGAGCGCCTGTGCCTGTACCGCCAGCGTGCCGATCACGTCGTCGGCCTCAACGCCGGGTACGCGCAGGATCGGAAAGCCGAGCGCGCCGACGATCGCCAGCATCGGCTCCACCTGCGCGCGCAGGTCGTCCGGCATCGGTGGGCGGTTCGCCTTGTACTGGTCATACAGCGCATCGCGAAAGGTCGGGCCGGGCGCATCGCTGACGAAGGCCAGATACTCCGGCTTCGCCTTCAGCGTGGCACGCAGCATGTTGACCACGCCGAACAGCGCGCCGGTCGGCTCGCCGTGCGCGTTGCTCAGCGGCGGCAGCGCGTGGAACGCGCGGTACAGGTAGGAAGAGCCGTCGATCAGGATGAGTTTGGGCATGCACCATTCTCGCATGCGGACGTGGGACGTCGAGCTTCACGGGAGCCGTGCCGATGCCCCTGCTATGCTCTGCTCCCCGATCGAGGTTGCCGCCATGAAAACCGCCGCCTTGCTGGTTGCTGCCAGCGTCCTGTTCGCTTCAAGTGCGTTTGCGCAGTCATCTCCGTCGACGAATGTGCCACCGCCGCCCGGCATCAACGATCCGGGCGTGAAAGCCGCGACGCCGCCGGCCAAGCCGGCCGTCAAATCCAAATCGGCCCACTCGGCTCGGCAACCGCTGGATCTGAAACCGCAGGCATTGCCAGCGATGCAGGACAGCGGCAACGCGCCCGCCGGCAGAGACAAGTCGCTGCCGCAGATCAGGGTGCGTCAGGAGGGCGACAACAACATCCAGGAATACAGCCGCAATGGCCAGGTCTACATGGTGGTGGTGACGCCCAAGGTCGGCATCGCGCAAACCTACATGGTCGATCCCCAGGGCCGGCTGGTCGACGAGCACGGCCAGAAGCCGGTGCGGCCGGTGATGTACAAGGTGCTGGAGTGGGGCAAGAGCAAGCCGGCCGCCGAAGGTTCCACCGAGACAGCGCCGGGCGACGACGGCCACTGAATCACGCGTTGAATGTCGTCATCGGCGCGTTGCGCCGTGACGGCCCCAGACCGATGTCGAGCGGAGGGCAGTGCGATGCAACTGCGTGAAAGCTGGCTGCTGTTTGCGTTGGGCTCGGCGCTGTTCGCGGCGCTGACGGCCTTGTTCGGCAAGCTCGGCGTGGTCGGCATCAATTCCAATCTCGCCACCTTCATCCGCACCATCGTGATCCTGATCGTCACCGCCGGCATCCTCAGCCTGCGCCAGGAGTGGGCCAAGCCGACCGGCTTGCCGCTGCACAGCTGGCTGTTCCTGGTGCTGTCCGGCATCGCCACCGGCCTGTCGTGGCTGTGCTACTACCGCGCGCTGCAGCTGGGGCCAGTGAGCAAGGTGGCGCCGATCGACAAGCTCAGCGTGGCGATCGCGATCGTGCTGGCGCTGGTATTCCTGGGTGAAAAGCCGAGCCTGCCGCTGCTGATCGGTGGCGGCCTGATCGTGGCCGGCGCGATGGTGATTGCATTGTTCTGACGGTGACGGGTCAGCGGCAAACGTGCCTCAGTGCCGGGCCTGCTTGATTTACTTCCGTCACTTCAGTGACGGAAGTGGCGCATGCCGGTGAACACCATTGCCATGTCGTGCTCGTCGGCGGCGGCAATCACTTCGGCGTCGCGCATCGAGCCACCGGGCTGGATCACCGCGCTGATGCCGGCCGCGGCGGCCGCATCGATGCCGTCGCGGAACGGGAAGAACGCGTCGGACGCCATCACCGAGCCACGCACCTCGAGTTTTTCGTCGGCCGCCTTGATGCCGGCGATCTTCGCGCTGTAGACGCGGCTCATCTGGCCGGCGCCGATACCGATGGTCTGGCGGTCGCGCGCGTAGACGATGGCGTTGGACTTGACGAATTTCGCCACCTTCCAGGCGAAGATCAGGTCGTGGATCTGCGCCTCGGTCGGCGCGCGGCGAGTGACGATCTTCAGATCATCCGCGCTGATCATGCCGGTGTCGGCGCTCTGGATCAGCAGGCCAGAGCCGACGCGCTTGGAATGGTTGCCCGGATGGGCATGCAACAGGCTGCCATCGGCCGGCAGCGGAATCACCAGCACGCGCACGTTGCCCTTCTTGGCGAAGGCTTTCAGCGCGTCGTCCGCATAGGCCGGTGCCAGCACCACCTCGACGAACTGGCGCGCCACGATCGCCTGCGCGGTGGCGCCGTCCACCTCGCGGTTGAACGCGATGATGCCGCCGAAGGCCGAGGTGGGGTCAGTCTGGTAGGCGAGGTCGTAGGCGTGGCCGATACCGTCCAGGCTCACTGCAACGCCGCACGGGTTGGCGTGCTTGACGATTACGCAGGCTGGCTTGACGAAGCTGCGCACGCATTCCCACGCCGCGTCGGCGTCGGCGATGTTGTTGAACGACAGCTCCTTGCCCTGCAGCTGGCGGAACGTGGCGAGCGTGCCGGGTGCCGGATACAGGTCGCGGTAGAACGCGGCCTGCTGATGTGGATTCTCGCCGTAGCGCAGATCCATCAGTTTGACGAAGCGGCCATTGACCTGACCGGGGAAGGCGGCATGACCGGCGATCGCATCTTGCGTTTCGTTGAGTTCGAGGCCGGACAGGTAGTCGCTGATCGCGCCGTCGTAACTGGCGACGTTGTTGAACGCGGCCACCGCCAATTTGAAGCGTGTGGTGCGGGTCAGGCCGCCATGGTTTTCGATCTCGGCCAGCGCATCGGCGTATTGATCCGGCGAGGTGAGCACGCCCACATCGTTCCAGTTCTTCGCCGCCGAACGCAGCATCGCCGGGCCGCCGATGTCGATATTCTCGATCGCCTCGTCCAGCGTGCAGTCCGGTTTCGCCACCGTGCTTTCGAACGGATACAGGTTCAGCACCAGCAGATCGATCGGGGCGATGCCCAGTTCGCTCATGACTGCGTCATCGGTGCCGCGCCGGCCGAGCAGGCCGCCATGCACCTTCGGGTGCAGCGTCTTGACGCGGCCATCCATGATCTCGGGAAAACCGGTGACGTCGCTGACGTCCTGCACCGCGATACCGGCCTCGCGCAGCGCTTTCGCGCTGCCGCCGGTGGAGAGCAGCTCGATGCCCTTGGCGGCGAGGCGTCGGCCCAGATCGATCAGGCCGGTCTTGTCGGAAACGCTGAGCAGGGCGCGACGGACCGGGACGAGCTGGGGCGTGGACATGAGCGGGTTTCCAGGAGGGGAAAGCCGCTCATTATAGCCGTCTGATTGGTCGACGGCTTTGGCGGGCGGCCCTGGTGGGCGGCCTTTGGTGGGAATTACAGCAGGCCGTGCGCGGCCAGCTTCTTGCGCAGGGTGGCGCGGTTGATGCCGAGCGCGCTGGCGGCGCGGCTCTGGTTGCCGTCGTGGAAGGCCAGCACCTCGCGCAGCAGCGGCATTTCGACCTCGCGCAACACCAGTGCGTGCAGACCCTCGGCGCATTCGGTATCGCCGATGTCGGCGAGATAGCGCCGCACCGTGTGGCTGACGCACTCGCTCAACGCACTATGAGAGCTGGCACTTTGCGAGCCTGCAATTTGCGACGAGGTCTGTTTTGCGGCCTCGGCAGCAGGCAGTCTTACGGCATTCACGGACATCTTCCCTCACGTACGAAACGGCGGCTGCGTGGGCCGCTGCCTGTGGTTATGACTGACGTTGCAGATCGCGGCGTGTATCGAATGCCATTGGCAGTCGGCGCGAAGCGACGAGTCTACCCTTGCGGGCCGATAATTTTAAGTACCGAAGCAGCGTTATTCGAAGCCGAATTCAAATGCCACGGCCTTGTCGCCGGGATCTTCGACCTCCAGCAGCAGTACCGCGCTGGTGCCTGGTGCCAGGCCGCGGCGCAGGATCGCGCCGTCGTCGAGGTACTCGCGCGGCTGCAGCCGGCGCATGGCGATGCGCTGGCCTTGCGCGTTCGACAAGCTGATCGTCAGTATCGGGTACGGTTGTGCGAATGCCGCATCGTTGCGCACACTGGCGCTGATCATCAGCGCGCCGGTCACGCTGGGGTGCGCCTGCACATTGCTGGCGAGCAGGTGCAACTGCTGCGGGGCAGCGACCAGCGGAAGTTCGCAACCGAGCACGGCACAACTGCTGCGCAGCCAGCGGCCCGTGCCGGGGTTGCGGATCAGCGGGTCGCGTTCGGCCCACGCGAGCTGGATGACGAGCAGCAGCATCAGCAGCAGGCACGCGACGATCCATGGCCAGCGCCGCTCGCCGGAGGCGCGTGAGCGGCGTCGATGCCCGCGCTTGTGAGACCGCTCGGGTTGCCGCGCGCGCGGTTCGCGGGCAAAGCGCGGCGCGAACACCAGCTGCGAGAAATCGTCGCTGACGACCGGCGCCACCGCGCCAATATCGCCCTTGATGACCACCGGTGGATCAGGTCGCGGTCGATAGACCACCAGGTCGAGGCACGGCGGCTCGAACGCCGGCTCGTTCACCAGGAGTTCGATGAACGGCTCGGGTGGCAGCTGGTCGGTGAGTGTGGCAACGCTGTCGAAGCTGGCCTCGCAATGTCCGCACACGACGTGGCCGTGCGCCTTCGCGAGTGTCTGCGCATCCAGCGAAAACACGGACAGACATTCCGGACATTGTGTGTACATGCAGGCCGTTTTGAATCGGTATCCGGCAAGCTTAGCAGGGTGATCGCGCCGGCAAGCCGGCGCGCGACTTCAGCCGCGGCGACGGCCGCTGATGCGAACCCAGTCTTCGCGCGTGTCCACACGCAATTCGTCGAACCATTCGGCGTAACGCAGCAGCAGTTCGTCCTGCTGGCCAATCAGGATGCCCGAGATCGCGAACGGCGCGCCGGGCTTCGCGGCGGCGGCGAACGTCGGTGCGAGTTCGCCGAGCGGGCCGGCGAGGATGTTCGCGATGAATACGTCGGCTTCTTCGGCATCGACGTCTTCAGGCAAGAACAGCGCGAGCCGATCCACCACGCCGTTGCGCTCGGCGTTGTCGGCCGAGGCGGTGAGTGCCTGCGGATCGTTGTCGACGCCGACCGCGCTGGCCGCGCCGAGCTTCAGCGCGGCGATCGCCAGGATGCCGGAGCCGCAGCCGAAATCGGTGACCGTCTTGCCAGCCAGTGCGAGACCATCCAGCCATTCCAGGCACAATGCCGTAGTGGGATGGGTGCCGCTGCCGAACGCGAGGCCGGGATCGAGTCGCACCACCACCAGCTCGTCATCGGCCGGCGGTTCGATGTTCCACGGATAGATCCACAGCCGCCGACCGAACGGCATCGGCTTGAATTGATCCATCCACGCGCGCTCCCAGTCTTGGTCGGCGACGTCGCGGAACGTCAGCTGATCCGGCTCCAGCCATGGCAGCAGTTCGCCGAGCGCTGCGGTGAGGCCGCGACGGTCCGTGTGTTCGTCGAACAGCGCGTTCAGCGTGATGGTCGGCCACAGCGGCAATTCGCCCACGCCGGGCTCGAAGATCGCCTGTTCGTCCGGCGTCTCCGCATTGGCATCCTGCAGCGTGATCGACAAGGCGCCGAGATCGTCCAGCGCTTCTTCGGTGCCAGGCTGTTGCTCGGTGCGGACAACAAGGGAAAGTTCGAGCCAGGGCATGCGATGTCCGTGGGTAGGCGGTGACGATAGGCGCGATCCGCTGCGCGACGAATCATGCCTCGCGCAGCGGACGGTTCTGGCGGCGCGCCGGTCAGTGACCGGTGGCGGGGTGTTCCTTCTGCTCCGCCATCCGCTTTTCCAGATAGTGGATGTTCTGCCCGCCATGCTGGAAGCCGACGTCGGCCATGATCCGCTGCTGCAACGGGATATTGCACTTCACGCCTTCGATCACTGTCTCGGCCAGTGCCAGGCGCATGCGTGCGATCGCGGTCTCGCGGTCGGGGCCATGCACGATCAGCTTGCCGATCATCGAGTCGTAGTTCGGCGGAATCTTGTAGCCGTCGTACAGATGCGTGTCGACGCGCACGCCGGGGCCGCCGGGTGCCTCGAAACGCTTCACCGTGCCCGGACTCGGCATGAAGGTGTCCGGATCCTCGGCGTTGATGCGGCATTCGATCGCGTGGCCGCGGATCACGATGTCTTCCTGCTTGATCGACAGCTTCTCGCCGCCGGCGATGAGCAACTGCTCGCGCACCAGATCCACGCCGGTGATCAGCTCGGTCACCGGATGTTCGACCTGGATGCGGGTATTCATCTCGATGAAGTAGAAGTGGCCGTTTTCGTACAGGAACTCGAACGTGCCGGCGCCGCGGTAGTTGATGCGGATGCAGGCGTCGACGCAGACCTTGCCGATAGCGGCGCGCTGCTCCGGCGTGATGCCCGGTGCCGGTGCTTCCTCGACCACCTTCTGGTGGCGGCGCTGCATCGAGCAGTCGCGCTCGCCCAGGTGGATCGCGTTGCCCTGGCCGTCGGCGAGTACCTGGATTTCCACGTGGCGCGGATTTTCCAGGAATTTCTCCATGTAGACCTGCTCGTTGCCGAACGCGGCCTTGGCTTCGGCCTTGGTCATGGTGACGGCGTTACCCAGGTGCGCCTCGGTGCGCACCACACGCATGCCGCGTCCGCCGCCGCCGCCGGCGGCCTTGATGATCACCGGGTAGCCGATCTCGCGGGCGATCTTGATGTTGGCGTCGACGTCCTCGCCGAGCGGGCCGCCGGAGCCGGGCACGCACGGCACGCCGGCGGCCTTCATCGCGCGGATCGCCTCGACCTTGTCGCCCATCAGGCGGATCACTTCGGCGGTGGGGCCGATGAAGATGAAGCCGGACTGCTCCACCTGTTCGGCGAAGTCAGCGCGCTCGGACAGGAAGCCGTAACCCGGATGGATCGCCTGGGCATCGGTGATCTCGGCCGCTGCGATGATGCGCGGGATATTGAGATAACTGTCGACCGACGGGCCGGGGCCGATGCAGATCGACTCGTCGGCGAGGCCGACATGCTTCAGATTGCGATCCACGGTGGAGTGCACCGCCACGGTCTTGATGCCCAGACTGTGGCAGGCGCGCAGCACGCGCAGCGCGATTTCGCCGCGGTTGGCGATGACGACCTTCTCGAGCATCCGGGCGGCCTCAGGCAATCACGAACATGGGTTCGTCGAATTCCACCGGCTGGCCGTTCTCGACCAGAATCGCCTGCACGGTGCCGGCCACGTCGGCCTCGATCTGGTTGAACATCTTCATCGCCTCGATGATGCCCAGCGTCTCGCCGGCCTTGACCTGCTGACCGACCTTGACGAAGGCCGGCGTGCCCGGCGTGGCCGAGGCGTAGAACGTGCCGACCATGGGCGCCTTGACCACGTGGCCGGCGGGCAGTGCATCGACGGCTGGAGCCTCGACGACGGCAGCAGCGGGTGCGGCGACCGTGACGGGAGCTGGTGCGGCGGCCACGGCTACGGGCGTAGCAGCGACCGGCGCGGTGTTCTTGGGTACGCGCGACAGGCGGACGACTTCCTCGCCCTCTTTGATCTCCAGTTCGGCGAGGTTGGACTCCTCGAGCAGGTCGATCAGTTTCTTGATTTTGCGCAAATCCATCGGATCAGCCTTTTTCAGTCATGCCACCAAAGGTGGCCGGAAGGGGATAGGTTGGCCGTGCGGCCGTATTCGTTTGTTATGCGGCGCCGGGAGCGGGCGCCTGCAGTCGCTGGATCGCCGCGTCCAGCGCCAGCCGGTAGCTGTCGCCGCCGAAGCCGCAGATCACGCCGATCGCGAGGTCGGACAGGTATGAGTGATGGCGAAAGGCTTCCCGCGCAAACACATTCGACAGATGCACTTCGATGAACGGAATCGCCACCGAGGCGAACGCGTCGCGTAGCGCAATGCTGGTGTGGGTGAACGCGCCGGCGTTGCACAGGATCAGTGCGGTCTGGTCGTCGCGGCCCTGATGGATGCGGCCGATCAGCTCGTGCTCGGCGTTGGACTGGAACCAGACCAGCTCATGCCCGGCCACCTGCGCTTGCGCGGCCAGTCGCTGATTGATGTCGGCCAAGGTCTCGCGGCCGTAGATCTGCGGCTCGCGTGCACCCAGCAGGTTGAGGTTGGGTCCGTGCAGGACCAGGATCTTCGCCACGAAACCATCCAGCCAGCGTCCGGAGAGCCCGGAACCCGGCGCAGTGTGCGCGCAGTCGGGAATGTTGTCCAGTTCACCGCAGATCGGCGATGTTTGCCGGAGAAGTGCAAGGTTCCCGTGCGGAAGCGTATGTCGGCCGTGGCTCAGGGTGTGTCGTGGGTTGGCGCCAGCCATTGTTCCAGCTGCTGGGTGGACAAAGCTCCGGCATGTGCGGCCAATAGGTGCCCATTGGCGTCGATCAGTACGCTATAAGGCAGGATTTGGCGCGCATCACCCAGTTGCAGCGAAGTGCTGGGTGAATCCAGTCTGCCCAGTAAAATCGGGTAATTCACCGGATGTGCGGTCAGAAAGGCGCGCACATGGGTGGGTTCATCCATCGCAATACCGATCACGATCGGTGCATGTTCGCCGAACTTTGCCTGCGCCCGGGCCAGTGCCGGCATCTCGTCCAGGCACGGGCCGCACCAGCTGGCCCAGAAATTCAGCAGTACCCGGCGGCCGCGATAATCGCTCAACGCATGAAGCTTGCCGTCGAGATCGGGCAGGCTCAAGGTCGGCAGCGGCTGGCCGATCAGCGCCGAGTCCGCCAAGTCGCTCGGCGCCGGCTGCCGATTGTGGTGTTCGACATAGCCACCCACGGCCGCGGCCAATACCGCCAAGCCCAGGATCAGCCAGTTGCTGCGGCTCAGCATCAGCGTGCCGCTTCCGTCAGCGCCTGCTCGACCATCGAGGAAGTCAGTACGGTCGACAGCTGCTTGCCCGGCCCGCCGTTCTTCGGGAACACCACGTACAGCGGCACGCCGGGCGAATGGTATTGCTGCAGGAACGCGCTGATGCTCGGGTTGACGTCGGTCCAGTCGCCTTTCATGTAGACCGCACCGGTGCGTTTGAGGAGCTCGCGGAACGTCTGCGTATCCAGCACGGTGTGTTCGTTCGCCTTGCAGGTGACGCACCAGTCGGCCGTCATGTCGACGAACACCGGCGTGCCAGCTGCGCGCAATTCGGCCAGCTTTTCGGGGCTGTACGCGACCACGCCTTGCTCGACGGCGGCGACGCGTGACGGCGGCTGCACATGGGCGAGGAGATACATCGGCACCAGCGTGGCGATTGCCAGCAGTACGACCAGCAGCTTGCTGACTGCGCCGCGCGAACGGCTGCGCTCGAACCACCACAGTGTCATCGCCAGCAGCACCATCGCCACCAGCACCAGTCCCACCGCATCGGCGCCGCGCTGGTTCGCCAGCACCCAGACCAGCCACGCCGCAGTCAGATACATCGGAAATGCCAGCACCTGCTTCAGCGTTTCCATCCAGCGCCCCGGCCGCGGCAGCAGGCGCGCCAGCGCCGGCACGAAGCCGATCAACAGGAACGGCAGCGCCAGCCCGATGCCGAGCATCAGGAACACCAGCAGGGCCGAGACCATCGGCGCGGCGAACGCGTAAGCCAGCGCGCTGCCCATGAACGGCGCGGTACACGGGCTGGCCACCACCACCGCCAGCACGCCGGTGAAGAAGTCGCCAGCAGGGCCGGAGCGTGCGGCCAGGCCGGCGCCGGTATTACCCAGTGCGGCGCCGAACTGCACCACGCCGGACATCGACAGCCCGACCGCCAGCATCACGCAGGCGAGCGCGCCGACCAGCAGCGGCTGCTGCAACTGCGAACCCCAGCCCAGCGCATGCCCGGCGGTGCGCAGCGCAAGAATGCCTAGTCCCAGCGCGGCGAAACTGCACAACACGCCAGCGGTATAGAACAAGGCGTGGCGCCGCGCCGTGGCGCGGTTCTCGCCGCTCTCCAGCACGCTGACCGCCTTGATCGACAGCACGGGCAGCACGCATGGCATCAGGTTCAGCACCAGTCCGCCGCCGAGCGCCAGTAGCAGCGCCGTGATCAGGCTGATCTGCAGCGGACCTTGATCGACGTCGGCCGGCGACAAGGTCGACGCGGTTGGCGTCGTCGTTCCGGACGTGGCGACATTGCTGCCCAGATCGACGTTCAACGAACGCGTCATCAGCGGGTAGCACAGGCCACCGTCCTGGCAGCCCTGGAAACTTGCTTCCAGCGTCAGCTGTTTGCGATCACCGAGATCGCCGTCGACCGTGACCGGCAACTCGACCTGATCGAAGTACACGGTGACGTCGCCGTAGTGCGCGTCGTGATGCGCGGTGCCGGCCGGCCATGCCGGTTTCAGGCTGAGGCCAGTGGCATCCTTCAGCTTCAGCGTGGTCTGGTCGCGATACAGGTAGTAGCCCTTGGGCATCGTCCAGCGCAGCAGCAGTTGATGCGGGTTCTGCGCCAGTGCCTCGAAATGGAACGCCTGCTCGGCCGGCAGCGGCGCGCTGTCCATGCCGGCACTGGCGGCAGCGGTGTTATTGCTACCGAGTCGATTCAACGCCGAGCCCAGCGTATTGCCGGCTGCGGGTGCTGCCATGTCGCTGACGTTCGCCGGCAACGGCAGATCAAGCTGCTCGGTATGCGGCGGGTAGCAGATCTTCGGATCGACCTCGTGGCAGCCCTGGTACTGCACGCTCAGCTTCAGGCGCGTGGTGCCGGCAGCGACGGTGTACGGAAGGCTGGCGTCGACGCCGTGGTGATAGGTCTCCACGTCGCCCAGATATTCGTCGTGGTGCTTTTCGCCGTCGGGCAGCTGCGCTGCGCCCAGCGTTACACCGTCGGCACTCTTGAACTTCATGCGGCCGCGATAAAGGTAATAGTCGGGTGCGATGGTCCAGTGCAGTTTCACGACGCCCGGGGTCGATGTGTCGGCGCTGAGCTTGTACGCCTCGGTCACCGGAAGCAGGCCGGCGAGGTCATCCTGTGCGAATGCCGGCAAGGCGCTCAGGCACAGGACGAGCCAGAGACAAAGCAGGGCAGAGAAGCGGGCGGCCAGATGGCCAGGACGGATCGAACGCATTGCTACTCCAGCATCAGGGGCCCGGGCCAAGGCTCGGGCGAAAGGGGATTATGGCCCAGCCGGGGAAGTTGCCGGGCTAGGGATGCTCTGATCTCTTCAACGCAGGCGGCATGATGTCCAGAAGGTTCGCAGGTGGTGGTGCGTGGCGCAGCCAAGGCTGGTTGCCTTGGCAAGCCGCGCGCTGCCGGCTGCGGGCCTTCTGGACATCACCCCGTCATTTGTTTTCAATCGGCTGGGGCCGGTTCTGTCTGCCCACATCGCCGCGGCGCACCTCCTCGACAGGCGGCCAGCCTGCCTTCGTCGGCGCACCTTGATCTGCGGGCAGACAGAACCGGTGACGCCTGTGTTGAAGAGATCAGAGCATCCCTAGGTCTCTTCCACGATGGGCATCGGGTCGGCTGCCGTAACCGGGCGAAAACGGATCACGCCCGTGGTCAGTGCGGTACCGAGCAGGATCACGGCACACCCCACGGCCATTGCGACGGTGAATGCTTCACCCAGGAACAGCGATCCCCACAACACGCCGAACGCAGGGATCAGGTACAGCACGATCATCGTGCGCGCCGCACCGGCGCGCGCTATCAATCGGAAAAACAGAACGTAAGCCACCGCGGTACAGGCAACCGCAAGACCAAGCATGGCGATCCATGCCTGTGCGCCCGGCGCCTTCGCCGGCCACAGCCATACCGTGGATGGTGCCAGCACCAGTGCCGCGACGAGCTGGCTGCCTGCCGCCGCCGTCATCGGGGACACGGCCTTCAGGTGCCGGTGGCTGTAATGCACCGAGAACGCGTAGCAAACCGTGGCTGCCACGCAGGCCATCATGGCCAGCATCGTCCCTGTTCCGCCGTGACCGAAGCCGGCCGTATCGCCAATCAACCAAAGTACACCGGCCAGGCCGATCACCAGCCCGGCCATGTGTGGGGCGTTGAGTTTTTCGTTCAACCACAACCAGCCAGAAGCCGCGACGAGCAACGGGGTGATCGCATCGAAGATGGCTGATAGCCCTGCCGGAAGGATCTGCGCAGCAAACGAGAACAACACATACGGCAATGCGGAATTGGTCAGACCCATCACGGCGAGCGGTTTCCAATAGGCGCGCAGCTCGACGACGCGACTGCGCGAAGCGAACAAGGGTGTAAAGCAGATGGCGGCACCGATCGCCCGCATGCCGGCCAGGGGCATGCTGCCAAACTCGCTTGCACCCATGCGCATAAACAGAAACGATGCGCCCCACAAGGCGCCTAGCAGCAGCAGTACAGCGATGTCTGACCTTTTCATGGCAGAAGCTCGTCGAAGTTTGGTCGGTGCAAGCTATTCCAGCTCGCTGACAGGGATTGTCAGCAGTCTTGCGGGTGTCGCCCTTTGCCTGTGCTGCGCGAGCAGATGAATCAGCGCGCGCTCGAAGGGTGATGAGCGATGGATGCAGATTAGGTGTAATTTTGGCATGTTATAAGATCCACACTTTGGCAAAATCATGGATCCAATTTTCGGTTTTCCGATTACCTTGCCCCCACCCGGTTCGCGCGAGCTGCTGCGTGTTCTGCACAAAGAGTTGCGTGGGGCGATTCTCGACGGGCGACTGAAGCCGGGTTTGCGATTGCCGGCGACACGCGAGCTGGCAGGCATGCTGGCGATCTCTCGCAACACCGTGGTCGCGGCTTACGACTTGTTGCTGAGCGAAGGTTACGTGGTCGCACGACGTGGTGCAGGCAACTACGTCGCCGACACGCTGGCCCGGCGCGATGCTCCACGTCTGTCTGATGCCGGTGTCGATATGGATCGCCGCCTGGCGCCACATTGGCGGAAGTCGCCTGGCCCCTTTTCAGCGGCACCAGACAGAGTGTTCCGCCATGATTTCAGCCTAGGCGTGCCTGACAACACCCAGTTTCCGTTTGACGTGTGGCGTCGCTTGTCGGCTCGCGCGCTGCGCACGCTGTCGAAGGCGCCGCCGGCCTACGGTCAACCGGAGGGACGGCCGGCCCTGCGTGAGGCCATCGCCAAGCACATCTCGTTCGCCCGTGCTGTCGCCTGTCACGCCGATGATGTGATCGTCACCAGTGGGGCGCAGCAGGCGTTCGATCTGCTTGCGCGGGTGCTGGTGACGCCAGGACGCAGCACGGTGGCGGTCGAGGATCCCGGCTATCCGCCGCTGCATGCCGCGTTCGCTGCAGCCGGTGCGAACGTGGTCGCCGTGCCGGTCGATGACGAGGGTTTAGTGGTCGAACGATTGCCTGTCAGTGCACGGGTGATCTACGTGACGCCATCGCACCAGTTTCCGCTCGGTGTGGCGTTGTCGCCGCAACGTCGCGCGGCGCTGCTGGAGTTCGCGCGGGTGCGGCGCGCCGTCGTGATCGAGGACGACTACGACGGAGAGTTCCGATACAGCGGGCGGCCACTGGATGCATTGCAGACGCTCGACCGCAGCGGTTCGGTCTGCTACGTCGGGACGTTTTCCAAATGTCTCTTCCCGGCACTGCGCCTGGGCTATGTGGTGGCACCGCCGTGGCTGCGACCGGCACTTGCCGTGGCGAAGCAGCTCGCCGACTGGCATTGCGACGTGCTGGCGCAGGACACGCTCGCGGCCTTCATTGCCGAAGGGCATCTGGTGCGCCACGTGCGCAAGATGCACAAGGTCTATGCCGAGCGGCGCGAGGTATTGCTGGACGCACTGGTGCGGCACAGCGATGGTCGTCTGCTGGCGCTGCCATCGGAGGCTGGCCTGCATCTGTCAGCGCGGATTCCGCGTTCATCGAATGCGAGGATGCTGGTTGCCCGTGCCGCGGCAGAAGGCATCCGGCTGGATGCTGTAGGTCGCTATGCCTTGGGTCGGTCAGCGCCGAATGGTCTGGCATTCGGCTTTGGCATGATCGCTGCCGATCGTGTCGACGAAGCCGTGCGCCGGGTTGTGATGTTGATGGGTGGCTAAAGCGATCGCGATGAACTGGTCTGCCGTGTCCTTGCAGGTGGCCCCATCACTTTGCTGCAAAGTGGCTCTTATGGCGGCCATGGGAAATCGTGAGCATGCGTATGTGTGCTTTCATCTTCGGGAATCGTCATGCGCTATATAGCTTTGCTGTTTGTGATGCTGCTTGCATTGGTTAGTGCGCCGCTTCGTGCCGACACCGGCCAGCAGCGTGCTGAAGCCGCCGGTCATGGCTTGGTGGGCTCGCCTGCGCCGCGCATGGTGCTCAAGACCATCGACGGACAGACCATCGACCTGGCCAGCCTTTATGGCAAGAAAGCCGTCTATCTGAAGTTCTGGGCCACCTGGTGTGTGCCCTGTCGCGAACAGATGCCGCACTTCGAACACACTTTCGAACAGGCGGGGCCTGACATGGCGGTGATAGCCATCGATGTGGGCTTTGATGACACGGTGGCGGATGTCCAAAAGTACCGCCAGGCGATGGGACTGCATATGCCGATCGTGTTTGATGACGGCACACTGGATCAGGCCTTTCAGTTGCGGGTGACGCCACAACACGTCGTAATCGGCCGTGACGGCCGCATTCTGTATGTAGGCCACATGGCCGACGCCAGGCTGGATGCTGCATTGCTTGCTGCACGCACCACATCGGGAGTGCCCGTAAAGAGCGTGCAGGCACCGAAGGAGGAGCCGCCTGTCGACGTGGGTGATCATCTGCCGGCGTTTACGGCACAGACGCTGGACGGCCAGACGTTCCATGCGCAGGACGCCGGCAAGAAGCTTCCGACGGCGCTCGTGTTCCTCTCGCCGTGGTGCGAGTCGTATCTCGCGACCAGTCGGCCAGGTGTGGCGTCAAGTTGCCGTGCGGTGCGCAAGCAGGTGGCTGCACTGTCTGGCGATGGTCATGCGCGCTGGCTCGGCATCGCTTCGGGCTTGTGGGCGAGCAGGGACGATCTCGGCAATTACCAGCGCAAGTACCATCCCGGCATTCCGCTCACTCTGGACGAATCCGGTGCGTTGTTCCGGCGCTTTCGTGTCATGCACGTGCCGACCTTGTTGATCGTCGATGCCGACGGACGCATCGTGCGTCGAGTCGAAGGAACGGATGTGGACCTGGCGGCGGAGCTGAAGTCGCTGGCGAAGAGGCAAGCATCAGCGCCGTGACGCTTGTTCTATTCAAGCCACCGTCAAACCAACTTCGGAGTCATGCCATGCACCGCCTGTTGAGCTTTGCCCGTTACGCTGCGGCCAGTCTGGTTTTCATAGTGGGTGTCGCCATGCCATCCATCACGATGGCTGCCGAGGAGCACCACGTGCTGGATGCCCATCTGACCCAGGCGCCGGGCCGCCAATTGATGGCGATCAGCGTCACCTATGCTCCCGGTCAGTCGACCGGGCCGCATCATCACGGTGGTGATGCTTTCGTCTACGTGCTGTCGGGCCATATTCGCAGCCAGATGGCGGGAAGTCCGGTGCGGGTCTACGGACCTGGCGAAAGCTGGTTCGAGCCTGCGGGCACGCACCATGTGGTCAGCGGCAATGCGAGCAAGAGCGAGCCGGCAACCATGCTGGTCGTCTTCGTCTCCCTGCCGCAGGCCGAGCTGACGACGATGGACGCGCCATCGGCTCAGCCACCGGCGCGCACCCAGTCCAGATAGGCGTCATGACCCCGTTCCACGGGTATGGCGATCAGTTCCGGCAATTCGTAGGGGTGCAGTTCCAGTAGCCGGGATTTCAGAGCCTCGAAGCGCCGGGCCGTGGTCTTGATCAACAGCAGCTCCTCGCGCTCGGTGGTTACCGCACCCTGCCAGCGATAGGTGGAACTGATGCCAGATAGCCGGTTGACGCAGGCGGCCAGTCGTTCGCCGACCAGCGCCTCGGCGATCGCCTGCGCGCTGTCGCTGTCGGGGCAGCTGCAATAGCAGAGCAGGACGGTGTCGGGGATGGTCCGTGGCGGCATCGGCGAAGCGTAAAGGGAAACGGACCCGCCATGTGCGGTGTCTGTGCCGGGAGGCGATTTCGCGGGCCGCCCTTGAAACCTGTCTCCGCCCACCCAATTAGCTTTCCATCCCCGGTTCAAAGATCTTGCAGCGGCGTCTCATACCCGTAAAATTGGCACTCATTTACCATGAGTGCTAACAAGACTGCCGATCCGGGTCTTCAAAGCCTTGTCCCACCTCAATAGTCAGCTGGAGTCATCCATGAGCACACTGCGTCCGTTGCACGACCGCGTCATCGTCAAGCGTCTGGAAGAGGAGCGCGTCTCCGCCGGCGGCATCGTCATCCCCGACAGCGCCACCGAGAAACCCACCCGTGGCAAGGTCGTCGCGGCCGGCACGGGCCTGATCATGGCCGACGGCAAGGTGCGTCCGATGTCGCTGAAGGCTGGCGACACCGTGCTGTTCGGCAAGTACGCCGGCCAGGAAATCAAGATCGACGGCGAAGATCTGGTGTTCCTGAAGGAAGACGACATCGTGGCCGTGATCGAAGGCTGATAGCTGGAAATCGGGGTTCTCAGAGCGCGTACATCCGCGCACGTTGACCTCCCCGGCTCCGAGCCTTCGCGCTACTGCTCGAAAAGCAAAAAACCATTCCTATTCAAAATTTTTGAGGCAAAAATTTTATGGCAGCTAAAGAAGTACGTTTCGGCGAAGACGCCCGCGCCCGCATGCTCAAGGGCGTGAACACCCTGGCCAACGCGGTCAAGGTCACCCTCGGTCCGAAGGGCCGCAATGTCGTGCTCGAGAAGAGCTTCGGCGCCCCGACGATCACCAAGGACGGCGTGTCCGTCGCGAAAGAGATCGAACTGGCCGATCGCTACGAGAATCTCGGCGCGCAGATCGTCAAGGAAGCCGCTTCCAAGACCTCCGACGTCGCCGGTGACGGCACCACCACCGCGACCGTGCTGGCACAGGCGTTCATCCAGGAAGGTCTCAAGGCCGTCGCCGCGGGAATCAACCCGATGGACCTGAAGCGCGGCATCGACAAGGCCGTCGCGGCCGCCGTCGCCGAGCTGAAGAAGCTGTCCAACCCGACCGCGAACGACAAGGAAATCGCCCAGGTCGGCACGATCTCGGCCAACTCCGACACCAACATCGGCGACATCATCGCCACCGCGATGAAGAAAGTCGGCAAGGAAGGCGTGATCACGGTCGAGGAAGGTTCGGGTCTGGAGAACGAGCTGGACGTGGTCGAAGGCATGCAGTTCGATCGCGGCTACCTGTCGCCGTACTTCATCAACAACCAGCAGAGCCAGCAGGTCGAGCTGGACGACCCGTACATCCTGATCCACGACAAGAAAGTGTCGAACGTGCGCGAGCTGTTGCCGGTGCTGGAAGCTGTCGCCAAGGCCGGCAAGCCGCTGCTGATCGTCGCCGAGGAAGTCGAAGGCGAGGCGCTGGCCACGCTGGTGGTCAACACCATCCGCGGCATCGTCAAGGTCGCCGCCGTCAAGGCGCCGGGCTTCGGTGACCGTCGCAAGGCGATCCTGGAAGACATCGCGATCCTGACCCATGGCCAGGTCGTGTCCGAGGAAGTCGGCCTGTCGCTGGAGAAGACCACGATCGCCGATCTGGGTCGCGCCAAGCGCGTGGTGATCACCAAGGAAAACACCACGATCATCGACGGTGCCGGTGAAGCCGAGAAGATCCAGGCGCGCATCGCACAGGTCAAGGCGCAGATCGAGGAGACCTCGTCCGACTACGACAAGGAGAAGCTGCAGGAGCGCGTGGCCAAGCTGGCCGGCGGCGTTGCAGTGATCAAGGTCGGTGCCGGCACCGAGATCGAGATGAAGGAAAAGAAGGCTCGTGTCGAAGACGCCCTGCACGCTACGCGCGCAGCCGTCGAAGAGGGTGTGGTCCCGGGCGGCGGCGTTGCGCTGATCCGCGCGCTGAAGGCCGTCGAAGGCCTGAAGGGTGACAACACCGATCAGGACCTGGGCATCGCGATCACCCGCCGCGCGCTGGAAGCGCCGCTGCGTGCGATCGTCGCCAACGCCGGCGAAGAGCCGTCGGTGGTCGTCAACAAGGTCAAGGAAGGCAAGGGCAACTTCGGCTACAACGCGCAGACCGGCGAGTTCGGCGACATGGTGACCATGGGTATCCTGGATCCGACCAAGGTGACCCGTACTGCCCTGCAGCACGCGGCATCGGTTGCCGGTCTGGCGATCACCACCGAGGCGATCGTTGCCGAGCTGCCGAAGAAGGACGACGGCCACAGCCACGGCGGCGGTCAGGGCGGCGGCATGGGCGGCATGGGTGGTATGGACTTCTAAGTAGTCCCGCCTCCTCGCTGCATTGAAGAAAACCCCGCCTGGTGCGGGGTTTTCTTTTGGGCGCGACGGATAGATTGCGCGCACGGTGTGGCCCAGCAAAAGGCCCCGGGAGTTTCCTCCCGGGGCCTCGTCTTGCGCACACTACTGAAGATCAGTGTCCGTGCGCAGTCGTTTTGGCATCCACCTTGACATCGGCACCTACCGATTGCCCGGTCGCGGTCTGCTTGACGGCATCACCGACCGAGCCGGCAGTGCGGTCGGTGGCCTGGATCGCCGAATGTGCGGCAACGCGTACGTCGCCACCCACACCCTGGCCGGCTGCACCGGCCTTGCCGGCAGTGTTGGCGGTGTCGATGCCCGCGCCCGCATCGACGTTGGCGTTCGCGTCAGCATGCGTATCGCCTGCACCAGCTTTGGCCGAGCCGCCGGCATTCATATCGGCATCGGCGTTGCCGGCCGACTGGGTTTTATCGACTGCCTTCTGCGCCGCGTGCTTTGTCTTGTGGCCGACACGGTGCATGGTCTCCATGGTCTGGGCACCGGTCTGGTCGACCGCGTGCACTGCGCTGGGTACGGCAGCACCGGCATTCACACCGGCGGCCACATGGGTGGCGCCACCGAGGCTGACCTGGGCGAACGCGGGCACGCTGAGTGCACTGGTGGCAGCGATGAGGGCGGCAAGCATGGTCTTGTTCATGAGATGGATTTCCTCCAGGTAAGGGTGCCCTGAAACAGGTGCCTCAAGGCTCCGTCCACGCTAAGTGCCGTAATCCCACTGGCGCGTGAACAGGCTGGTTTCCACTTCAGTTGGCAGACAGCTCGCTGAATCGCAGCTTCGTTTTCGCAGCGACGTTGACGATGTTTTTACAAGCCAGGCCGAGTCCGACTATTCATCGCTGCAGCGCGGTGGTGAGCGGAGGTTGCGCCGGTTGCGTGCTGCTGCGGGCAATGCCGCTGGCGGGTGGCGGTGCAGGTTTCGGCAGCAGCTTGTCGAGCTTGCCGCTGATGCGCAGCTGGTCGACGCTGGCCATGGCGCGGTCGAGTATCTGCAGGTCGCTGCCTTCGGCCGGTGGCGGTGCACCAGGGGCCTCGGTCAGCGCGGCCAGTTGCGGGCCGACCAGTGCGGTCAGGGCGAAGTAGGGATCGTCGTGGATGCCGGCCTGCGCCAGCAGTTTGCCGGGCAGCAGCCATGCGGCGGTGTCCTCGCGTATTGGCTGGCCTTGAGAATGTGGATCGACCAGCAGCCAGATGCCGGCTTGGCTCAGCATGTCGCCGCCGTCGACGAAACCGGCGGTCTGGTAGCTGTTGCTCAGCGCCGGCAGATGATCGCCATAGAACAGCACCAGGCTCGGCCGCTGGCGCTGGGCCAGCAACTTCACCAGCCGGCCGAGTTCGGCGTCGGCGTGCTGCAGGTGGTAAAGGTAGGTCTGCAGTTCCTGTTTGTCCCTGCCGTCGATGCCGTCGGGTACCGGGATGGCATCGCGCTCGCTAACGTGGCTGGGCTCTACGTCGTACGGGCCGTGCGCCTCGATGCTGATGGCGAAGATGAATTGCGGCGGCCCGCTATCCTTCAATTGATCCAGGATCTCGTCGGTCATCGCGCTGTCGGCCATGTACTTGCCGTCCATCGCCGCATTCGCAGGAAATGACGATTGCGACACGAAGCGATCAAACCCGAGGGCGTGGAACGCGGCAATGCGATTCCAGAATGCCGGGTCATTGCCGTGCAGTGCCGCAGTCGTGTAGCCGTGCGCGCTCAACGTGCGCATCAGGCTCGGCAGTGCCTTGTGGCTCATCTGCAGGTAGGGAAACTGCAGATTGTCGAGATAGCGCAGCGACAACCCAGTTAGCACCTCGAATTCGGTGCGGATGGTGCCGCCGCCGAAGGTGGGCACGTGCAGTTTGCCGCTGGTGCCGTGCGCGGCGAGCTGGCGCAGGTTGGGCGCGAAGTCGCTGTGTTCGTAGCCGCGCACGATGGTGGGATCGAAGAACGATTCGCTTTGCACCACCACGATATCGGGCAGTGAATCGCTGGCCGTCGGTGTCTGCAGCGACTGCAGCAGGGCCGGCGTGAACTGCGCGATCAACTGCGTGGCGGTGGCCCGGTCAGGCTTGTGCTGGCCGTGGCCGTACTGCAGATGGAACATCACCAGCGAGCTGATCAGGCCGGCATGGATCGTGGTGGACGCGGCCGACCACGGCTCCAGCCAGAGCACCTGCCCGTTGTAGATTCTCCCCCACGCAGGCAGGCCGGCCAGCAAGCTGATCAGCGCCGCTGCCAGCACGCCGCCGCCCAGCAACCGCCGACCGCGGGTACGCCGCGGGAACAACGGCGGCTCCAGTCGCCATGCCACGACCACCAGCGCCAGCGCGGCGAGCAATGCCAGATACGGCCACGCGCTGTGCGGCAGGTAGCCGGACAGCAGATGCATGCCACCCTTGCGCAACTGGCCGAGCATCCGGAAATCGTCCGGCAGCAATGGCGTGCCGAGGTTCGCCGCCTTCAGCACATTGACGCCGTACACCAGCCCTTGCAGCAGGAACGCTAGCCCGAACGACAGCAGCGCGCGCCGGCTCAGCGCCAGCAACACGCCGGCCAGCAGCAAGCCCGGCCACGCATTGGCCAGCGGGAAACGCGGCTGGTCGAGCATGCGCATCGGCGCCACGCCGATGCCGCCATCCAGCAAACCGGTCAGCAGCACGAACGCCAGCATCAGCAGCAGCACGATGCGTGGAGCCAGTGCACGCCAACGGCTGGGCGGGTTTGTGGAAGTCAGGGGCATGCCAGTCCTGTGCTTGCTGTCATGGTATGGACACTCAAATGTAATGGTGCGCAGATGAACCGCGCGTTGGCGGTGGATGGCGAGTTTCGGGCCCGCTCGCGGGTTGTTCAACGCGCCAGCCGCATCGCTGGTGCACCGGTATGGAATCGGCTGGCACCGGCTGGGTCGGCAGCCTGCCCGCACTGCGGCACAATGGCTGGATGTCCGCTCAAGAATCCCCCGCGCTGCGTGCGCTGATCGACGATCGTTACGGCGATCTCGCCGCCCGTTGCCGCGCCGCCGGGGTGCCGCTGCACGACGATGCCGGTGTTGCCGAACGGATCCGGCGCACCTTGCTGGCCAGCGACTTCGCGTTTGACGTGTGGTGCCGCCAGCCGCAGTTATTGGCACCGCAGGGGCTGGAACGGCTGCGTTCCGGCAGCGATGCCAGCGCGCGCATCGACGCGCTGAAACTGCCCGCCGACGAAGCCGCCTGCATGGTCGCGCTGCGCCGCTTCCGTCATGCCGAGGCGCTGCGGCTGGTGTTCCGCGACGTCAACGGACTGGACGAGTTGCCGGAAACCCTGTCCGCCACCAGCGTGTTGTATGAGGCTTTGCTCGATGTGGCGCTGGGCTGGTCCGAGCGGGCGCTGGTCGCGCGCTATGGTCACAGCCGCACGCCCGACGGCGCATTACAGCGACTGCTGGTGATCGGCTTCGGCAAGCTTGGCGGCGCCGAGCTGAATTTTTCCTCCGATATCGACCTGGTGCTGGCCTATCCGCACGGCGGCCAAACCGACGGTGCGCGACCGCTCGACAACAGCGAGTACTTCATCCGGCTCGGCCGCCAGCTGGTGCGTCTGCTGAACGAGCCGACCATGGACGGTATCTGCGCGCGGGTCGACCTGCGTCTGCGCCCGTTCGGCAACGCCGGCCGACTGGCGCTGTCGTTCGCCGCGATGGAGCAGTACTACCAGAGCGAGGGGCGCGACTGGGAGCGTTACGCCTGGATCAAGGCGCGCCCGGTCGCCGGCGACCGCGCCGCCGGCAAGCAGCTGCAGGAACTGCTGCGGCCGTTCGTCTACCGCAAATACCTCGACTACACCGCGTTCGCCGGACTGCGCGAAATGAAGGCGCTGATCGATGCGGAGGTCGCGCGCAAGGATCTGGCTGACAACCTCAAGCTCGGCCCCGGCGGCATCCGCGAGATCGAGTTCATCGTGCAGCTGACCCAGCTGATTCGTGGCGGGCGCGAACCGAGCCTGCGTGTGCGCGGCCTGTTGCCGGCGCTGACCGCGTGCGAAGCGCGCGGTCACATCGGCGCCTCGCGTGCACGCATGCTGCGCGAGGCGTATGTGCTGTTGCGCCGGGTCGAGAATCGCGTGCAGATGCTGCGTGACGCGCAGACGCACGACATACCCGACGACGTACTCAGCCGCGAGCGCATCGCGCTGAGCCTGGACTTTCCTGACTGGGCTGCGCTGGATGCAGCGCTTGCCACGCATCGCGCGATCGTCAGCGAGGAATTTGCCGCGGTGCTGATGCCGCAGGGTGGTCGCGCCGCAAGCGTGCCGGCGGCCGACATGGTGCTGTGGCAGCGCGCCTGCGACGAATCGCTGGACGCCACGGTGCTGGAAGCGTCCGGCTTCGTGCCCGCTGCCGAGCTGGCCGAGATTTTGCTGAAACTGCCGCAAGCCGCTGCAGTGCGGGCTATGTCGGCTCGCTCACGCGAGCGGCTGGATCACCTGATGCCGCAGCTGTTCGCCGCCGCCCGCGCCTCCGCCGCGCCGGTGCCGAGCCTGCTGCGGCTGTGCCGGCTGATGCAGGCGGTAGCGCGGCGCTCGTCGTATCTGGCCTTGCTGGAGGAACAGCCGGCCGCGCGCAAGCGGCTGGTGCGCCTGTTCGCCGACAGTGCGTTCCTGGCCGAACGCGTGATCACGCAGCCGCTACTGCTGGATGACGTGCTCGATCCGCGCATCGATCAACTGCCGTTCAAGCGCGCCGATATCGCCGCCGAGATCGCCCGTGTGCTGAGCACGCTGGACGAGCGCGAAGCCGAGGCCGAGCTCGAACGAATCAACGAGTTTCGGGCCTCTACCGCCTTCCGGCTCGGGCTCGCGTTCAACGATGGCCGTGCCGACGCGGTGGCCACCGCGCGTCGCCTGGCTGCCTTGGCCGAGTCGGTGGTGGGCGCGGTGCTGGCGCTGGCCGAGCGCGAGCTGATCGCCCAGCACGGCCGACTGCCGGGCGAAGGTTCCGGTTTTGCCGTGCTCGGCTACGGCAGCCTCGGTGGCGAGGAACTCGGCTTTGCCTCCGATCTGGATCTGGTGTTCGTCTACGACGGTCGCCGCGCGCAGGCGATGAGCGACGGCGCGCGATCGATCGAGGGTTCGCGCTGGTATCAGCGGCTGGCCCAGCGGGTGATGAACTGGCTCACCGTGCTGACCCGCGCCGGTCGCATGTACGAGGTCGATACGCGCCTGCGTCCGGACGGCTCCAAGGGTCTGCTGGTCAGCAGCCTGGACGCGTTCGCCGCGTACCAGAAAAGCCGCGCGTGGACGTGGGAGCATCAAGCGCTGTTACGTGCACGTCCGGTGGCCGGCGATGCGGCGCTCAACGGCGAGCTGGCCGATGTGCGGCGCGAGATTCTTGCGGTGCCGCGCGAGCTCCCCGCGGTGCTGGCCGAGGTCAGCAGCATGCGCCAGCGCTGGCGTACCGAGCGCGATCGCTCCGACCAGGGCCAACTCGATCTCAAACAAGGTCACGGTGGCCTGCTCGACATCGAATTTGCGCTGCAGGGTCTGGTGCTGGCGCATGCGGCCCAGCGGCCGAACCTGCTAGGTGTCACCGCCAATGCCGGTCTGATCGAGGCGTGTCGCGTTGCCGCGCTGCTCGACAACGATCAGGCGGCGATTCTCACCGTGGTCCATGCCAACCTACTGCAGCGCGCGCTGGCCTGCACGCTCGACCTGCGTCCGCGCATCGCACCGCGCGATGCGGAACTGGAGCAGCTGTGCGGCAGAGTGCGCGAAGTCACCGCTGCGCTGGGCTTTGCGTTCGGCTGACGGATGTTTGCCTGTCGCCCATCCAACGCAGACCGGTCAGTCCGATACCTGTTGCGACTGCTGTGATTGAATCCGCACGCGTAATTCGTTGGCGATGCTTGCGGTCTCGCGCAGAGGCATGGCTGCTGGGCCTGCGTTGCTGTCCAGATCCTGCAGTAGTCCGGCTTCGCGCAGTGCGCGATGGAACCGCGCGATCTTCGCCGGCAGCGGTGCCGTGACGAAGGTCTGCACCGGACAGCCGACGGCGCAGGCTTCGCTGAGCATGTTGACCGAATCAGGGGTGACGACGAGGCGGTCGGCCCAGCCGAGTACGCCGGGATAGGGGTTGCGGCCGTCGTCGCGACCGGCCCAGATCAGACCGGGCACGCCTTTCAGGGCGTGGCGAAAAACCTCGATCAGCTCGGGCGAGGTGCGTCGCGAGGCCAGCACCAGCAGACTGCCCCCTTCATGTCGCTGACGTTCGAGCAGACGGCCGGCGAGTTGGCGAGCGTAGTCGGCATCTAGCGCGATGCCTTGGCGCGAGCCACCCAACAGCACGCCGACGCGTGGCTGCGGCAGCTCGACAAAGCTGGGGCAGGATTCACGGCCGTCGGCCAGCCACTCGTCGTCCACCGAGTTCAGCGAGCCGAGCGGTCGCAGCACGTTGCTGCCGTCGACCCGATCGTGCTGTGGTGCGATCACCGTGTCCCAGTGTGTGGGGTCGATGCGCGGATCGAGAATCTGCACGGTGTGGCACTGGCCGTCGGACAAGCGGCGCAGCATGCGGGTGAACAGGGCCGCGGCACGTCCGCAGCCGATCGCCACGCTCGGCCACGGCGCGACGAACAATCCGCTTTGACTTGCGGGCAACGCCAGCCCGCCGCCGAGTGTGAGGCGCGGCGCCAGCCATGACCATGGCGCGCGCGGTTCCAGCTGAAGATGACGGATCGGCATCTGCAGGTGCTCGGCCAATGCCAAGGCCTGGCGCTGGTTGCCCGCGGCCGCGTCGGTGATGACCCAGCATTCGCCTTGCAGTTTCAGCATGGGCGCGGGCGTCGCGGCATTGTTTCCGAAATGAACACAGTACGTTCCCCAAAACCCTGGTCTGTTCGTATACGCCCACCTATACACTTGCAGGCTATGGCGCCACCGTCGGCGCGTCTTTCAGCAGAGGATACCCATGAGCGAGTTGCTTTCCGAGGCCAGCCTCGACCAGTTGTTCCGCCACGCCCGTACGCTCAATGCGTGGTTGCCGAAAGAAGTCAGCGACGAGCAGCTGCATCAACTCTACGAACTGGCCAAGTTCGGCCCGACCAGCGCGAACTCTTCGCCGATGCGGGTGGTATTCGTGAAGTCGGCCGAAGCCAAGGCGAAGCTGGAGCCGTTTCTGTCTGACGGCAACCGCGCCAAGACCATGGAAGCGCCGGTGACCGCGATCATCGCCACCGACCACGAATTCTACGAGCGGCTGCCCGAACTGTTCCCGCACGCCGACGCGCGCAGCTGGTTCGTCGGCAATCAGCCGCTGATCGATACCACCGCGTTTCGCAACGCGACCCTGCAAGGCGCCTATGTGCTGATGGCAGCGCGCGCGCTGGGTCTCGATTGCGGGCCGATGTCCGGCTTCGACAACGCCGGCGTGGATGCGGCATTCTTTGCCGGCAGCGCGATCAAGTCGAACTTCCTGATCAGCATTGGTTACGGCGATACCGGTCGCAACCTGTTTCCACGCAGTCCCCGCCTGGCATTCGATGAAGCCTGTCGGATCGCCTGAATAGTCGTTTGAAACCCATTTCCCACTTCCAAGGAGTCGCCTCATGCGTGCACTGAAGTATCTCGTTCTTGCCGGCCTGCTCGGCGCTGCCATGTCGGCGCAGGCTGCACCGGTCACCTACAAGCTCGATCCCGGCCATACCATGGTGCTGTTCAGCTGGAGCCACTTCGGCTTCTCCAACCCCACCGCCGATTTCGGTCTGGGCGAAGGCACGCTGGTGTTCGACGAGCAGCATCCGGCCCAGTCCAGCGTGGACGTGACGTTGCCGCTGAACGGTCTCGACACCCACGTATCGGCGTTGGACAAGCACCTGAAGGAAGCCGATTTCCTCGATGCCGACAAGTACCCGGCGGTGACGTTCAAGAGCACCAAGGTGGAGCCGCTGGGTGGCCACAAATTCAAGGTCACCGGCGATCTCACCGTCCACGGTGTGACCAAGTCGGTGGTGCTGGATGCCACCTTGAACAAGGTCGGCCCGCATCCCATGAACAAGGCGCAGTCGATCGGTTTCGACGCCACCGCCAGCGTCAAGCGCTCGGACTTTGGCGTGGGTGCCTATGTGCCGAACGTCAGCGACGAGATCGCCATCCGTATCACCACCGAAGGCGCGGTGCCGAAGGCCGCCTCGGCCAAGTAAGTTTTCGCAGCCCACAAAAAAACCGCGCCGATGAGGGCGCGGTTTTTTTGTGTCCATGGAGCGTGGCTCAGTTCGACTTCACGCCAGCATCCTTCAGCGATTCCAGCTTGCTCATGTCGACGCTGGCCACCGCCTGCTTCAGCTGATCGATGCTGTCGACGGTGCCGTTCGCCTTGACCGTGAAGCGCTTGCCCAGCACCACGCTGTACTCGCCGGACTTGGACTGGGTATCCCACGCCTCGTGGACCATGTTGCCGTTGGCGGTATAAGTCTTCTCGTAGCCGTGGTCGGTTTCCTTCTCTTCTTCCGGCGCCATCGCGGCGGCCATCGCCATGAAGCCCTTGGCGCCGCCGGTGTCGGCCACGTCCAGCGTGATGCGCTGGCCGTTGTCGTTGGAGTATTCCGCGGTGGCGTCGGAGACCTGCATGCCCATCGCGTTGTTGCGCTGGGCCGAGATGCTGGTGCGCTTGAGGTTACCCAGGCTGTCGGGCAGGAAGGTCTTGATCTGATCCGGCGCCAGCGCCTCGACGCTGCCATTGGTGCCGGACACCGCGCCCAGCATCTTGCCCATCGCGGCCGACTGCGCCGAGCTGTCGCCGGATTTCTGCGCGGCATCCAGTTCCTTGCTGGCCTGCTCGGCCTTCTGGCCCATCGCGGCGAGCTTGCCGAGGGCGCTGTTGTCATCGACGGTGACATTGTCGCCATTGCTGCCGGTGATGTGCATGCTGCTCATCGAGGCGCCGGTCATGGCGGCGGTGCCGACCACACCGAGGACGATCACACTGATGATCCAGCCCAGTACGATCGCGATGATCACGCTGACCGCGGTGTAGCCACCGGCCTTCTCCGTCGGGCACTTCATGGTGTGCGGCAGGCCCAGGTACAGCAGGTAGATGCTGTAGACGCCACCAGCCAGCGCGATCAGCCAGCCCAGCCACGGCACGATCACCGCGATACCGGCGATCCAGTAGGCGGTCCACGCGTAGGCGACGGTCTTGAGCGCCTGCACCATGTCTTTCTGGCCGCCGAAGGTGGGCGCCAGCGCGTTGATGATCAGCGCCACCACATACGCCAGCGCCAGCGTCAGCACATAGTGCAGCAACATGCCGACGATGCCCATGCCGATCGGCGTGCGCACGGTGATGCCGAATATGCTGGTGCCGATCAAGCTGCCCTTGAGGAAGCTGGCGATTACCGGCACCGCGGCGACAATCGCGATGTAGCCGGTATACAGGCCGTTGATCGTGGCCGGCTCGGCCGCAACGACCGGCCACTCGGTCCTGGGCGTCGTCAGAATGGCCTTGACGCGGTCGATGATTTTTCCGAAATCCATGAGTGTCCCCTTGAGGCTGTTGGTTCCAACGCAAGATCGTACAGAGATTCTCGGCCTCGGGGATTGCAAACTGCATTGACCGCACGGGCTATGCCCTTCGGTTGCTTCGCGTTTCGTGCGCGGGCGCGGGTGATGCCGTCGGCCTGTTACCATTTGCGGCCTGATGTTCCAGTCTGGAGTTCGCTGATGTCGCCCTCTCTGTCCGCGACGGTGCCACTGGTGCCGGCAAATGCCGAAAATCGTTACGAAGTGACGCGCGCCGACCTGCCGTTGTCCTGCCCGATGCCCGGCATGGCGCTGTGGAATTCGCACCCGAAGGTGTATCTGCCGATCGTCGATGACGGCGGAGAATCAACCTGTGCCTACTGCGGCGCGCATTACGTGTTGCGCGACTGAGCATCTGACTGCATCCGAGCCGCTGGCGGCATTGTTTTTGCTTGCCTTCGGAGAATGAAAGCCTCCAGCCCAGAGCTCATGTCCAGCGTTGCCGTTCCCGCCAAGCTGCTGACCGTGGTCCAGCTGATCCCCGCGCTGCATTCCGGCGGTGCGGAACGGTCGGCGCTGGAGATCGCCCGTGCACTGGTGCAGGCTGGCCACCGTTCGGTGGTGATCTCGGCCGGTGGGCGGCTGGCCGAGCAGTTGCAGGCCGAGGGCAGTGAGCACGTCACGCTCGACCTCGGGCGTAAGTCGCTGCGCACGCTGGGCCGGCTCGGCGCGCTGCGCCGGGTATTGCGCGAACTGAAACCGGACATCGTGCACGCCCGTTCGCGGCTGCCGGCGTGGCTGGGCTGGTGGGCGCTGAAGGGTATGACGCCGCAGCCGCACTTTGTCACTACCGTGCACGGGCTCAACTCGCCGGGTCGCTACAGCGCGATCCTGCTGCGTGGCGAGCGCGTGGTGGCGGTATCGCAGACTCTGCGCGATTACGTGCTCAGCCATTATCGCTGGCTGGAACCGGGCAAGGTACGGGTGATTCCGCGCGGTATCGATCCGCTCGCGTTCCCCTACGGACACCGGCCGGACGATGCATGGCAAAAGGCCTTCTTCGCCGAATTTCCGGCGCTGACCGGCGCTCCGCTGCTGACCCTGCCCGGGCGCGGTACGCGCCTGAAAGGCCATCACGATGCGGTCGAGTTGCTGGCCGATCTCAAGCGCCGCGGCATCGAGGCGCGCCTGCTGCTGCTGGGCGTGATCGAGCCCGGTCGCGAAGCCTACGTGGCCGAGTTGCGCGAGCTGATCCGCATGCGTGGGGTTGCCTCGCAGGTCGTGCTGACGCGGCCGCGCGATGACATCCGCGACATTTACGCGGTATCGGCGCTGGTGCTGCAGTTGTCGAACAAGCCCGAATCGTTCGGGCGCACCGTGATCGAGGCATTGTCGCTGTGCCGGCCGGTGCTCGGCTATGCGCATGGCGGCGTCGGCGAGTTGCTGGCAGAGCTTTACCCGGCCGGTCGCGTGCCGCCGGGGGATCGTGAGCGACTGGTCGAACGTGCCGCCGAACTGCTGCGGGTGGCGCCGCCGATTTCGCCGCTGCAGAGTTATCGCCTGACCGACATGCAGCAGGCCACCCTGGCACTGTACGACGAAGTGGCCAGCGGCTGAGCAACGGCGTCGAGTCCGCGGCAGGTCGTGCTCGCCTACAATGCGTGACCACCTTTGCTCTGGTCCGCGCATGAATTCCTTCGGTACCTCACTCAAGGCCGCACTGCGTTCCCCGCTGTTGCCGTTCTGGCTGGTGGTCGCGTTGCTGCCGTTCGGGCGCAGTTCGGAGCTGGGCACGTTCCTGTGCCTGCTCGGCGTGATCATGCTGTTTGCAAGGGATCCGCAGGCGCTGCGGCAGCATGCCGGCGCGCGCCTGCTGCTGTGGCTGCTGGCCGCGTACGTGGGCGCGGCGCTGGTGTCCGCCGTCGACGCGATCATGCCAGGCAAGAGCTGGGGTACGGTGGTCGCACTGTTGCGTTACGCGCCGCTGGGTTTGTATGCGTGCTTCGCGATCCGTCGCGAGCACAAGCTGCAGGCGTTATATGTGGCCGTCGCGCTGGTGTTGGCGTTGTGGTGTGCCGATGCGTGGCTGCAGGCGTTCACCGGCTGGAGCCTGGGCGGGCACGCCGAGGCGGAACGCGTTTCCGGCATCTTCGGCGCCGACAATCTCAAGCTCGGCCCGACCCTGGCAGTGCTGTCGCCGTTTGCGCTGTGGGCGGCGCGACGGCGCTGGGGCTTGCCGGGTCTGTTGCTCGCCTTCGTGCTGGTGCTGGGGCCGGTGCTGCTGGCCGGCTCGCGTGCGGCGTGGCTGTGCTACGCGCTGGTGGCGCTCGGGTTTGCCTGGCGCGAGGCTGGGTCGTCGCTGCGCTTTGTCGGCTTCTGCTTGATCGCGACGATGCTGCTGGCGCTGGCCGGCGGTCTTGCCTGGAAAACTTCCGCGCGCTTTCAGGATCGAATGCAGCGCACGCTGCTGGTGTTGCGCGGCACCGACCAGTCGGTCGACACCGCGCTCAGCGGCCGACTCGAGATCTGGCACACCAGCGTCAATATGTTTGCGGCGCATCCGGTCAATGGCGTCGGCGTACGCGGCTTCCGCTATGCGTATCCACAGTACGCGTCGACGAACGATCACTTCGTGGTGACCGGAGAAGCCTGCGGTGTCGGCGAGGGCGCCTGCCATGCGCACCAACTGGTGCTGGAGGTGCTCGCTGAGACCGGCACGATCGGCCTGCTGCTGTGGCTGGCCGCCGTGGGGCTGGCGTTGCGCGCATGGCGCCGGGTCGGTGCGGCGGCGCGTGCGCGTGCGTTCCCGGTCACGCTGGCGCTGGGCGTGATGCTGTTTCCGCTGAATACCCATTTGGCCTTCTATTCGGCGTGGTGGGGGCTGCTGTTCGCGTGGCTGCTCGGGTTGTGGTGCGCCGCCCTGTACGTGGAGGGCGACGATGAGCGGGCGTGAACCGCTGTCGGTGGTGGTGACCACATTGAACAACGCCGGCACGCTCGACGCCTGCCTGCGCGGCGTGAGCTGGGCCGACGAGATCGTGGTGCTGGACTCGGGTTCGACCGATGCCACCGTGGCCATCGCTGCGCACTATGGCGCGCGCATCCACACTCAGCCGTTTGCCGGCTACAGCGCACAGAAGCAGGCGGCGATCGATCTGGCCAGCCATTGCTGGGTGCTGCTGCTGGATTCCGACGAGTCGCTGGCGCCGGACGCTGCCGCGTTGCTGCAGCAGGCGCTGCTGATGCCTGCGCATGCGGGCTACCAGTTGTGGCGGCGCGAGTGGCAGTTCTGGCGCTGGCAGTCTGCGCGCAGCCGGCTCAATCACTATGTGCGGCTGTTCGATCGGCAGCGCGCGCGGATGAGCAGCCACGAAGTGCACGAGTCGGTGCTGGTGGACGGCTCGGTCGGCGTGCTGGATGTGATCATCGATCACTACGGCGAACCCGACATCGCCGGACGCACGGCCAAGGCCAACCGTTATTCCACCATGCAGCTGGACGACCTGGCACGGCGCAAGGTGTCCTGGCTGCGCCTGCGCATGCTGGCCTACCCGGCGGTGGCCTTCCTGCGCTACTACGTGTTGCGCGGTCATTGGCGCTCGGGCTGGGCCGGCTTCATCGCGGCGCGCATCCACGCGTTCTACGCGTTCCTGAAATACGCCAAGTTGTACGAGTTGCGGCGACAACGCGATTGATCCGGCAGCGAAGCGTCAGTCCTCGACCAGAATCCGCTGGAATTCGTCAGCGATCACCCGCGTGCTGAAGTGCTGTTGCACGTATGTCTGCGCCGCCGTACCCATCGTCGCCCGCAGGGCGGGGTCGCACAACTTCAGGATGGCCGCGCGCCATGCGGCCACGTCGCCCGGCGGCAGCAGCAGGCCGGTCACGTCCGCCTGCAACGTCTCGGGAATTCCGCCGATATCGCTGCCCAGCACGGGCACACCGGCGGCCTGCGCCTCGACCGAGACGCGGCCGAACGTTTCGGTCGCGACCGACGGGAACGCCAGCATCGAGAACGCGCTGTAGTAGGGGTGGACGTCATGGATCCAGCCCAGGAAGTGATGCCGCGCCGCCGTCGGATGCGCGATGGCGCGCTCGCGCAAGGTCTGCGCATCCGGCCCATCGCCCAGCCACACGCAATGTAGCCGCGGTTGTTCCGCCATGGCGCCGGCGACGGCTTCGAACAGGGGGAAGATGCCCTTGCCGGTGTGCATGCGACCGGTATAGCCGAGCACGATCGCGTCGTCATCCAGGCCGAGCGAACGCAGGATCTCGCTGCGCTGTTGCGGATCGAACCGGCACAGATCGAGGTTGACCGGGTTGTACAGCACGCGTACCAGATCGCCCGGGATGCCGCGATCCAGGTAGGCCTGGCGGGCGTGCTGCGAGACGGCGAAGAATCGTTGCGCGAGACGTGGAATCAGGTAGGCGGAAACAGCCTTCATGGCGGGCGTGCGATGCCGGAACAATGCCACCGGTACGCGCAGCAGCCGTCCGGCCAGGATCAGCGGCCAGTACTCCTTGCCGAAGTTGCCGACCAGCCATTCGGGATTCAGTTCGCGCGCGGCCTTGAAGACGGCGGCATAGCCACGCAGGTCGAGCACATTGCGGAATTTCGCCTTGTACAGGCGGACACGGGAGTGCGACAACCCCTGCCAGATCAGGCCGTCGGGATAGACAACCGCACCGACCTCATGCCCGGCCTCGGCCATGGCCTGCACCAGGGCGACAAAGTGACTGGCGGCACCGGTGTTCTCGGGGTTGGTGCCGACAAAAAGGAGTTTCACGCGCGGCGATCCTCGTAGCCCGACATCACGCGCAGGGCGAACTGCGGCAGCAGATGATGGCGCGCAATCTGTACCCGCGGCAGCTGCCACAGATTCATGCCGGCGGTGGCCCGGCCGCGGCGGGTGGTGGTAGCGGCGATGAAGCCGGCTTCGCGTACCGCGCCGGCCACGCGATCGTCGGTGTCGCCATACGGGTAGCAGAACTGCGTGACCGGTACGCCGAGGTGATCCTCGAGCGTCGCCTTGCTGCCATGGATCTCGTCGCGCAGTTGCACGTCACTGCATTGGGTGAGGCGGGGATGGCTGCGGGTATGCGCACCGACCTCCATGCCGCCGCGCTGCCAGCCGCGCAGCTGCTCCGCCGACATCAGCGGCTTGCGCACACCCAGCTTTTCGTCGTCCCACCGGTTGTATTGGCCGATGCTGCCGCTGACGACATAGCAGGTGGCGCTGAAACCGTAACGCTGCAGTACCGGCAGTGCAGCGTCCAGGTTGTCCACGTAGCCATCGTCCAGCGTGATGACGGCGATGCGGCCGCTGCGCTCGCCTTGCAGGTAAGGCATCGCGGCAGACATGGACAGTCCGGTGTAGCCGAACCGTCGCAACAGCCACATCTGCCGCGCGAATGCGGCCGGGCTCACGTACAGGCTGCGCCAGCGGCGGAGGTCGCGTGGGGCGTTCGCGATGTTGTGATAGGTGAGGATCGGCAGTGCGGCTGCCTGCTCCGGTGCGGTGCGCGTCATGCGTGGCCCCATCGGCCATGCACCGGACGCGTCAGGGTTGCCGCATTGCATGCGTGGGCGCCCCGGCTTTCGCCATGCCAGGCAGAGGGCTGGTGCGGAGGACGGCAGATCGGCATGGTTCGTGGCGGTTCCGAAAACCGGTGTGGATTCATGGGGCATTTTCGCACGAAGCGTGCCGGCTTCATTACGGCCCGACTTCGGTACGGCCGGCTTCAATATGGGGATGGTTCGTCGCCTGGTCGCGTCTTGAACCGCTTGTGCACCCACAAGTACTGCGCAGGCGCCTCGCGCGCCATCTGCTCGATGCACGTGTTGACGCGGGCGGTATCGTCCAGCACATCCGTGCCGGGCAAATTTTCCAGCGGCGCACCGAGTCGCAGCGCATAACCGTTGCCATCGGGCAGGCGGCGGTGGAAGAACGGGATCACCACCGCGCCGGACATCCGCGCCAGATGATGGGTCGCCGTGATGGTCGCTGCCGGGACGCCGAAGAACGGCACGAACACGCTGTCCTTGCTGCGCATGTCCTGGTCGGGCGCGTACCACAGCGTGCCGCCGTTGCGCAGATATTTCACGGTGCCGCGGATGTCGTCTTTCTCGAACATCGCGGCGGCGTAGTGCAGCCGCGCGCGCAGTACGACCCACTCGAACACGGCCGAGTCCATCCGGCGGTACATGCCGGCGATGCGGATGCGCTGCGAGACCAGTCGCGCGCACAGTTCCAGGTGCGAGAAGTGACCACCCACCAGCAGCACGCCCTTGCCTTGCGCGCGCGCGGCTTCGAGATGTTCCAATCCCTCGATGCGGGTCGGCATGTCGGCGATGCGGCGATCGCTGCCCATCCAGCCCAGCGCGAATTCCACCAGCATCATGCCGATGTCGCGCAGGTTGGCGTCGACCAGCGCGGCTTGTGCAGCTGCGTCGAGTTCGGGAAAGCACAGTGCGATATTCGTTTCGGCAATGCGCCGCCGTTCCGAGGGAACCCGCAACACCAGCGCGCCGAGCAGGCGGCCGAGCCAGCGCAGCGCAGTCTGCGGCAGTCGCGCGATCAGCCAGATCACGGCCACGCCCAGCCATGCCGGCCAATGGCGCGGCGCAAGCAGTGAGCGGGTGAAGGTGGGGCGGGGCATGCCGGGCATCGTCGGCATTGTAGCGGGCCAATCCCACTCAGGCTTGCATGGAGTCGGTCCGGCGCGGCCGCTCTCGCTATACTCGCGCGTTCGTTGCAAGGAGCGATCGTTGCGCTATCTCTACACCCTCGCGATGTTTCTGGTGACGCCGCTGCTGGTGCTGCGGCTGCTGGCACGCGGGGTGCGTTCGCGGCCTTACCATCGCCGCTGGCCCGAGCGGTTCGGCATCTTCAAGGCACCCGGATTCAGTGGCAGCCTGTGGGTGCATGCGGTGTCGGTCGGCGAGGTGAACGCGGCGGAGCCGCTGATCAAGGCGTTGCGCCGGGATTATCCGAACGCGCCGGTGGTGATCACCACGGTCACCCCGACCGGCACTGCGCGCGTGCACCAGCTGTTCGGCGACAGCGTGTTCCACGTCTATCTGCCGTATGACCTGCCGTTTTCGGTGAGCCGATTTCTCAATCGGGTACGTCCGCGATTGGCGCTGATCGTGGAAACCGAGATCTGGCCGAACCTGTACTACGCCTGCCGTCGGCGCGGCATCCCGTTGATGATCGTCAATGCGCGGTTGTCCGAGCGCTCGATGCGCGGCTACCGTCCGCTGCGTGCGCTGGCACGCTCGGCGTTGCGTTGCGTCCGCCAGATTGCCGCGCAATCGCGCACCGATGCCGCCCGCTACCGGCTGCTGGGCGCCGACCCGCAGCAGATCGTGGTCACCGGCAACATGAAGTTCGACATGCCGATACCGCTCGGCGCGGTGGCCGACGGTGCGGCCAAACGCGAACACTGGGGGCCGCGCCGGCCGGTATGGATGGCGGCCAGTACCCACGAAGGCGAGGAGCTGCCGGTACTTGAGGCGCACCTGCAGGTATTGAAGCGCTTGCCCGATGCGCTGCTGCTTCTGGCGCCACGGCACCCGGAGCGTTTCCGGCTGGTCGAGCATGCGGTACGCAGCCTGGGATTCTCGGTCGCCACGCACAGCGCCGACGAGGTGCCGTCGACGTCGCATCAGGTGTTCGTGATCGACGCGATGGGGCAGCTGATGCCGCTCTTCGCGGCGACCGACGTGGCCTTTGTCGGCGGCAGCCTGGTGCCGATCGGCGGGCACAACGTGCTGGAGCCGGCGGCGCTGTCGGTGCCGGTGCTGGTCGGGCCGCACACGTTCAACTTCGAGGAAATCACCCACAGCCTGATCCAGCAAGGCGGCGCCGAACGGGTGACCGATGCCGCCCGGCTCGGCCCGGACGTACTGCAGCTTTTGCTGGATGCTGCCAGGCGTGAGCGAATGGGGCAGGCCGCGCAGCAGGTGTTCGAGCGCGAGCGCGGCGCAGTGCAGCGGATCATGCAGCTGATCGATGGGTTGCTGCAGGAATGACCTGATCTTGCCTTGACAGCAAAACGGCCGGGGTGATCCCGGCCGTTTTCGCAAGTGACGCGCGGCGATTTACTGCAGCAGCGCGTTGATTCCTTCGATGTCCTTCAGCTCGGCAGTGCCGGCGGTTTCCTTGAGCAGCAGCTTATTCAGGATGAACTGGTGGCGGGCTTGCGAGTAGCTGCTTTCCGAGGAGGTCAGCACCTGAATCGCCAGTAGCACGTTGGTCATCGTCTGCGTGCCCACCTCGAAGCCGGCGCGGGTCGCTTCCAGCGCCTTCTGGCCGGAATCCACCGAGGCCTTGGCCGACTCCACCTGGGCGATGCCGGCGATCACCGAGCGGTAGTAGTTGAGGGTATCGCGCACGACCTGGCGGCGCTGCGATTCCATCGCATCGGTGGCGGCGTCGCGCTGGTCGATCGACTGGCGCACGCGCGACTGGGTCGCGCCACCAGAGAAGATCGGCACGTTCAACGTCAGTCCGATCGTGGTCGAAGCCGGATCATGGAAGCGGCCAGTCACATTGGTGTCCGACCAGCCGGCACTCTTGCCGTAGGACACCCCGGCGCTGATCGTCGGCAGGTGACCGGCGCGCGCGGCGCTGATGTTGTGCTCTGCCGTTTCCACGTTGCTTTTCTGCGCCAGCAGGCTGGGGTTGGTCTGCAGTGCTTGCTTGACCCAGCTGTCCTGGTCGGCCGGTGTCGGCGGTTGCAGCGGCAGGTCGTCGCGCAGCTTCTTCAGGTCGCCGGTCGGCTTGCCGGTGATCTGGGTGAGCGCCTCGCGCGCATCGTTGAGCGTGTTTTGCGCGGCGATGGTCTGCGATTTGGCTGCCTCGTAATAGGCCTTGGCCTGATAGACGTCGGTGATCGCTGAGAGGCCGACCTTGAAGCGCTGGTCGGACTGCTCGAACTGCTGCCGGAAGGCGTCTTCGTTGGCTTTGGCGTAGGTCAGTCCGTCTTCGCTGGTCAGGACGCCGAAGTAGGCCGTGGCCACGCGCACGTAGAGTTCCTGCGCGGCGGCCTGGTACAGCTCGTCCTGCGCATCCGACGCCGAATGTGCCGCCTTGAGGTTGGCGTACTTGCTGAAGTCCAGCACGCTCTGGCTGAGCGTGCCGTTGATGGTGCGCGTGCGGTCGTGGCCGATCAGGTTGCCACCGCTGGTCTGGTTCAGGCTCATGCTTGCGGAGATCTGCGGCAGCAACAGCGCACGTGCCTGATCCACCCCTTCGCCGGTGGCCAGTCGCGTGGCATCGGCCTGGGACAGCACCGGGTCGTTGGCGCGCGCGTCATGGTAGGCACCCAGCAGATCCTGGCCGTGGCTGGGCAGCGAGATGGCGGCCAGGGCCAGTGCAAGAGTGAGCAGCTTCAAACGCATGGAGTGCCTCGTGGGGATTGATTCGGGGAGCGAAATCAGAAGACGAACCGCTGCGGCGGTTCGGCGTGGGTCAGGTAGGGCAGGTCGGTTTCGAACAGGGTTTCTTCGCGGTAACGACCGGCGCCTTCATGGGTAAGCAAGGTAGCGTGCTGCACCGGCGAGGTGCCGCGCACCACCAGCGCGCGCGCGCCGGGCTTGAGCCAGGTCAGCCAGCGCGACGGAATCTCGAACACTGCACCGGTTACCACCAGCGCGTCGTACAGGCCATCCGGCTGCCAGCCGTTGACCGCTTCACCGGTGATGAGGCTGGCATTGGTGATGCTGGTCGCCTGCAGTCGCTGCGCCGCTGCACTGGTGAAATCGGCATGGATGTCCACACTGGTCACCTGCGCCGACAACGTGGCCAGGCAGGCGGTGAGAAAGCCCGAACCGGTGCCGATTTCCAGCACGTGATCGGTCGGCAGCAATTCCAGCGCCTGCAGCACGCGGCCTTCCACCACCGGCTTCATCATCACCTCGCCATGGCCGAGCGGCAGGCACAGGTCAGCGAAGGCGAGCTGGCGGTGCGTCGGCGCAACGAAATCCTCGCGGCGCACGCGTGCGATGACATCCAGCACACGACCGTCCAGCACGTCCCACGGGCGCACCTGGTTTTCCACCATGTTCAGTCGCGCCTGCTCGATATTCATTACCATCTGCTCGTGTCCCGTGCGGATCGAAAAAGGTCAAAAAGGATAAGCGCTTGCGCCCGCTCCCACAATGACATCCCGACAGTGACAAGCCTGCCGGTTGTATGCCGGCCCACGAAGTGCCGGAAGTCATCGCAAGCAGTTGACGGACGTCACACGAGGCCGAGTGCGCGCGGAAGGCGCCAAAATCGCGGGGGCGGCAGCATTCTGGAAAATAATTGAACCGATGCGTATAATAAAGCTCGAATTCCCTTTTGTGAAGGTGGAGGCATGAATACCAGCGCGCCAATCAGAGCCCAGGGCCCCGGCCGCCCGAAGGACATGGAGAAGCGTGCGGCCATTCTTGTTGCGGCCAAGGCGTTGTTCATTCGTAACGCGTTTGCCGGCACCAGCATGGACGCGATCGCGGCCGATGCTGGGGTATCCAAACTCACCGTGTATAGCCATTTCGGTGACAAGGACAACCTGTTCCGCGAAGTGATCCGTTCGCGCATCCAGGATCTGCTGCCGGAGGAGACCTACTTCTTCAACCCGCAGGTCGATATCCGCGAGACCTTGCTGCGGGTGGCGCTGACTCATGCGCATGTGGACTGCAACGCCGAAACCGTGGGCACCTTCCGCGCGATCCTCAGCGATTGCCGCCAGGGCAATCCGCGCTACGGCAAGCTGATCTGGGAAGAAGGTGCGACGCGTACGCATGGCCTGATGGAACGTCTGCTGCATCAGGCGGTTGACGCCGGCCAGCTGGACATCGACGACGTGCCGCGCGCCTGCGTGCAGTTCCTCGCCCTGATCAAGGGCAACTTGATGATGCGTCAGATGTTCGGTTGCACCGAATGTCCGGAGAGCTACATCGAGGAAATCGAGGCCACCGCGCGCGCCGGCGTCACCATGTTTTTGCGCGCTTACCTGCCGCGCTAGAACTTCCCGCTCGCCTGTCGCCCCGCTTCGTGCTTGAATGGCCGCTGTTCTGAAGCGGGGGTGCCGGCAACAGCCGGCTGAGAGAGTCCCTTCGAACCTGATCCGGTTAGTACCGGTGTAGGGAGCTTCGTCGCACGATGTCAGCCCTCGTGCGTCCGGTGCCGCCGCTTCTGTTGTTTCCATGCGAGTCCCTCGCAGAACCCGCACATGTCTGGTGAGGGTTTTCACAGAAGCCGGAGTCATGCCGATGAATGCTCAACTCTCTGATCTCGCGCGTGCCGCGCAGGAACTTTCCGAGGCCGTGACCCGGCCGATTCCCGGCTCGCGCAAGATCCATGTGCAGGGCAGTCGGCCCGATCTGCAGGTGCCGCTGCGCGAGATCGGCCAAGCGCAAACGCCGACCTTGTTCGGTGGCGAGGCCAATCCGCCGGTCACCGTCTACGACACTTCCGGCCCGTATACCGATCCCGCCTACCGCGTCGATCTGGCCGCCGGCCTGCCGGCGTTGCGCGCGGCCTGGATTGCCGAGCGCGACGACACCGAGCTGCTGCACGGCCTCAGTTCGGAGTTTGGTCGTCAGCGTGCCACCGATCCGAAGCTCGATCCGCTTCGCTTCACCGGCACCCGCGTACCGCGTCGCGCGAAAGCCGGCGCCAACGTGAGCCAGATGCACTACGCGCGCCGCGGCATCATCACGCCGGAGATGGAATTCATCGCGATCCGCGAGAACCAGAAGCTCGACGCGCTGGCCGGCAGCGCGCTGCTCGACCAGCATCCGGGCCAGGCATTCGGCGCGGCGTTGCCGGCACGAATCACGCCGGAATTTGTGCGCGAGGAAGTCGCGCGTGGCCGCGCGATCATCCCGTGCAACATCAATCATCCCGAATCCGAGCCGATGATCATCGGGCGCAACTTCCTGACCAAGATCAACGCCAACATTGGCAATTCTGCCGTCTCTTCGGGCATCGCCGAGGAGGTGGAGAAGCTGGTGTGGTCGATCCGCTGGGGCGCGGACAACGTGATGGACCTGTCCACCGGCAAGCACATCCACGAGACGCGCGAGTGGATCGTGCGTAACTCGCCGGTGCCGATCGGCACGGTGCCGATCTATCAGGCGCTGGAGAAGGTCAACGGTGTGGCCGAGGATCTGACTTGGGAGATCTATCGCGACACCCTGATCGAACAGGCCGAGCAAGGCGTCGATTACTTCACCATCCACGCCGGCGTGCTGCTGCGCTTCGTGCCGCTGACCGCCAAACGCGTCACCGGCATCGTCTCGCGCGGCGGTTCGATCATGGCCAAGTGGTGCCTCGCCCATCACAAGGAAAATTTCCTCTACACGCATTTCGAGGACATCTGCGACATTATGAAGGCGTACGACGTCGCCTTCAGCCTCGGTGACGGTCTGCGTCCTGGCTGCATCGCGGATGCGAACGACGCGGCGCAGTTCGGCGAGCTCGATACGCTGGGTGAGCTGACCCAGATTGCGTGGAAGCACGACGTGCAGGTGATGATCGAGGGCCCCGGTCACGTGCCGATGCATCTGATCAAGGAAAACATGGATCGTCAGCTGGAGAAATGCGGCGAGGCGCCGTTCTACACGCTGGGGCCGCTCACCACCGACATCGCGCCGGGCTACGACCACATCACATCCGCGATCGGCGCAGCGATGATCGGCTGGTTCGGCACCGCGATGCTGTGCTACGTGACGCCGAAGGAACACCTCGGCTTGCCCAACAAGCAGGACGTGCGCGACGGCATCATCGCCTACAAGATCGCGGCACACGCGGCGGATCTGGCCAAGGGTCATCCCGGCGCGCAGGTGCGCGACAACGCGCTCAGCAAGGCGCGCTTCGAGTTCCGCTGGGACGACCAGTTCAACCTCGGCCTCGATCCGGAGAAAGCGAAGGAATTCCACGACGAGACGATGCCGAAGGATGCGCACAAGAGCGCGCACTTCTGCTCGATGTGCGGACCGAAGTTCTGCTCGATGAAAATCACCCAAGACGTGCGCGACTACGCCGCCGAACACGGCATGGGCGCGTTCGAGGTGATTGACGAAGGCATGGCCGGGAAGGCCGCCGAATTCCTCGCGACCGGTGCAGAGGTGTATCGCAAGGCCTGATTCGCCAACGCTGCAGCGCCGTCCCTTCGAGCCAGGTGAAGTTTCTTCACCTGGCTTTTTCATGCGCGTTCCTACGCTGTGCGGACTCTTTCGGCGTCGATGGATGGCTCCGTCGATGCCATCCCCACGTTCCGCAGGAGCAAGCCATGGCCAAGAGCAAGCCGTTCGTCAGCGACATTGAGAACATCCGCAAGCGCGCACGCAAGGACATCGACAAGGGCGCGATGACCGCGGGCTACAGTGCCGACCGCGCCACCGTGGTCAAGCTGCTCAACCATGCGTTGGCGACTGAACTGGTCTGCGTGCTGCGCTACAAGTATCACTACTACATGGCCTCGGGTATCAACTCGCAGGCGATCAAGGCCGAGTTCTTGCAGCATGCGAACGAGGAGCAGGGTCATGCCGACCTGATCGCCGAGCGCATCACCCAGCTCGACGGCAAGCCGAATCTGTCGCCGGATGGTCTGCTCAGCCGCAGTCATTCCGACTACGTCGAGGGCGACGATCTGGTCGACATGATCAAGGAGAACCTGGTGGCCGAGCGCATCGCGATCGACAGCTACCGCGAAATCATCGACTACATCGGTATCGACGATCCGACTACCCGCCGCATGCTGGAAGGCATCCTGGCGATGGAGGAGGAGCACGCCGAGGACATGAACACGCTGCTGGAACAACTGGGCAAGAAAGGTGAGCCAGCCAAGTCGGAACCGGACAAGAAGCCTGCCGCCAAACGCGGTTGATTCGATGCGGGCGATGCGCCTGGCGTGCCCTCCGTCAGTCGGCAGGCATCACCAGCCGGCCAGCACCAGTTTGCCGATCGTCGTGCCTGATTCCAGCCGGCGATGTGCCTCGCGCAGGTTTGCCGCATTGATCGGAACCAGCGTTTCGCTACGCGTGCCGCGCAATTCGCCGGCATCGATCAACGCAGCCACGCGTTCGAGAATGCGACCCTGCTCGGCTTGGTCGGCTGTCTTGAAGCGCGATCGCGCAAACATCATTTCCCAGTGGATGCCGATGCATTTGGCCTTGTACGGGTCACCGATCTTCAGCGCGCCGGATGGTTCGACGATTAATCCGACATGGCCTTGCGGTGCCAGGATCTCGCCGATCGTCTCCCAGTAGCGATCGGTGTCGGCGAAGTTGAGCACCACATCGATCTGTGCGAAACCCTGCGCCGCCAATTGAGGTGCCAGTGACTGACGATGATCGATGACATGCTGCGCGCCCATCGTGCGGCACCAGTCTATGGTCGCGGCGCGCGAGGCGGTGGCGATCACCGTGAAGCCCGCGCGGCGCGCCAGCTGGATCGCGATCGAACCGACGCCGCCGGCGCCGCCGATGATCAGCAGCGACTTGCCCTGGCCACCATGCTCGCTGTCGAACGGCATGCGTTGGAACAACAGTTCCCAGGCGGTGATCGTAGTCAGGGGCAGCGCCGCGGCATCGGCCAGGTCGATCGACCGCGGCGCGTGGCCAACCAGGCGTGCATCGACCAATTGATACTCGGCATTGCTGCCGGCGCGGGTGATATCGCCGGCGTAGTACACGCGGTCGCCGGGTTGAAAGCCGATGACTGACTTGCCGATCGCCTCGACCACGCCGGCCGCGTCGTAACCGAGCACTTTCGGCTGCGCCTCGACCTGCGGCTTCGGCGAACGGACCTTGGTATCGACCGGATTTACCGAGATGGCCTCGATGCGCACGAGCAGGTCGTGCTCGCCGGGCACCGGTTTGGGCAATTCGACATCGATCAGTGACTGCGGGTCGTCGATCGGCAGGTAACGGGTGAGTGCGACGGCTTTCATGCTTGCGACTCCGTGGGGACGTTGAACGGTACCGATGGCGGATTGCGCTCGGCGAACATGCCATTCCAGTAAGGGTAGTAGGGATAGGGTGGGGTGACCGCGCTGGCCGCGTCGAGCCGTGTGACCTGTGCGTCGTCGAGTGTCCAGCCGACCGCGTCGAGGTTGTCGCGCAGCTGTGCTTCATTGCGCGCGCCGATCAGCACCGTGGAAACCGTGGGTCGCCGCAGCAGCCAGTTCAACGCAATCTGCGGAATCGTCCGTCCGGTTTCCGCGGCTACCGCCTCCAGCGCATCGACCACGCGATGCAGCCGATCCTCGTCGACCGGTGGTGCATAGCCCGCGGTCTCGTGCAGGCGGCTGCCGTCTGGTAGCGGTTGGCCGCGACGGATCTTGCCGGTGAGCCTGCCCCAACCGAGTGGACTCCACACCACTGCGTCCACGCCCTGGTCGAGCCCCAGCGGCATCAGCTCCCACTCATAGTCGCGGCCGATCAGCGAGTAGTAGGTCTGGTTCGCTACGAAGCGCGAGTAACCATGCTTGTCGGCGGCGGCTTGCGACTTCATCAGCTGCCAGCCGGAGAAGTTCGATGCGCCGAGATAACGAACCTTGCCTGCGCGAACCAGGTCATCCAGCGTCGACATCACACTTTCCACCGGCGTCATCGCGTCGAAGTGGTGCAGCTGCAGCAGGTCGATGTAGTCGGTACCGAGGCGTTTGAGTGCACGCTCGACGCCGGTGATCAGATGATGGCGCGAGGCGCCGACATCATTCGGGCCTTCGCCCGCACGCAGGGTGAGCTTGGTCGAGATGATCGCCTGCTCACGCCGGCCTTTCAGTGCCGCGCCGAGGATTGATTCCGACGCGCCGTCCGAATAGACGTCCGCCGTATCGAACAGGTTGACGCCGGCGTCGAGGCAGATGTCGATCAGCCGCTTCGCTTCTTCGATATCGGTGTTACCCCACGCGCTGAACAGTGGCCCCTTGCCGCCGAACGTGCCGGCGCCGAAGCCGAGTGCGGGCACCTTGAAGCCGGATGTGCCGAGATAGCGGTATTCCATGAAGGCGATCCTTACGAAAGTCAGAGAAGGGTTTCAGTACAGGTCACGACGGCTATTCGCCGTGACGGTCGGATGTCCAGCCGCATGCTCCATAGCGCGATGACGAGTCCGAGCACCGGCAGCAGCGCCGCCACCCAGCTCACCGCGCCGAGGCCCGGACCGTGGCTGATCACCATGCCGCCCAGCCATGCACCGATCGCGTTACCGAGGTTGAACGCGGCGATGTTGAAGCTCGACGCCAGCACCTGGCCGCCGGTGGCCTTCTGGAGTACGCGCAGTTGGAGCGGCGCCACGGTGGCGAACGCAGCGATGCCGAGCAGGCCGCTGAACGCGATCATCGCCGGCTTGCTGTGCAGCGCGAACGTCATCGCGCCGAGCACGATCGCCAGTGCCGCCAGCGTACCCAGCAACGTTGCCACCAGCCGTCGGTCAGCGAGACGGCCACCAAGCAGGTTGCCGACCACCATGCCGCCGCCGAACACCAGCAGGATCGGCGACACCGCACTGTCGGCGAAGCCGGTGACGCGGGTGAGGATCGGCTGGATATAGGTGAACACCGCAAACACGCCGGCGAAGCCGAGCACGGTCATCAGCAAGCCGAGCAGCACCTGTGGATGCGCGATGCCTTTCAGCTCCTCGACGAACTTCATCGGTGCCAGATCGCCGCGGTCGACCGGCACCAGCGTGGCGATGATCACAGTGGCGAGCACACCGATCGCACTGACTGCCCAGAACGTGGCCCGCCAGCCGAAGTGCAGGCCCAGCCACGCGCCGGCCGGCACGCCGAGCAGGGTCGCCACGGTGAGGCCGGTGAACATGATCGATATCGCCGAGGCCTTGCGATCCTCCGCCACCAGCCCGGTCGCCACCACTGCGCCGACACCGAAGAAGGTACCGTGGGCCAACGAGGTGATCACCCGCGCGAGCATCAGCACAGCGTAGTTCGGTGCCAGTGCGCTGGCCAGGTTGCCGATGGTGAAGATCACCATCAACGCGACCAGTGCGGTCTTGTGCGGCAACCGACTGGTCGCGGCGGTCAGCAGCGGCGCACCGACGAACACGCCCAGCGCATAGCCGGAGATCAGCAGGCCGGCCGCGGCGATGCTGACGTGCAGATCGGCAGCGACCTGCAGCAGCAGGCCCATGATCACGAATTCGGTGGTGCCGATACCGAACGCGCCGGCGGTCAGCGCGTACAGGGCCAGCGGCGTGCGTGGTCGGGCGGTGGAAATGGAGGGCATTACGACAATCCAGGCAGGAACGATGCGTCAGCTTAGGCAGTTGCCTTTTAGTCAAAAACCGCCAAGATAACTAATCATTATCAATGAATGGTTGATAGTTATGGATCGTGTTGGCGACCTCAGCCTGTTTCTGCGCGTGCTCGACCTGGGCTCGATCAGCGCGGCCGCACGCAGCCTCGACCTCTCGGTGGCGGTGGCCAGCCAGCGCCTGAAACGGCTGGAACGTGATCTCGGCGTGCGCCTGCTGCACCGGACCACGCGCCAGCTGCATGCCACGCCGGAAGGTGTCGCGTTGGCCGAACAGGGGCGCGTTCTGGTGGAAGATCTGGAGGCGCTGACTGGCGGCCTGCGCCAAGCCGCCACCGAGGTGGCCGGCACCTTGCGAGTCACCTTGCCGGCATCGTTCGGACGTCAGTACATCTCGCCGCTGCTGCCGGAGTTCCTGGCGCGGTACCCACGGCTGAAGCTCAGCGTGAACCTCAACGACCAGATGCTGGATCTGGTCGGTTCCGGTTTCGATCTGGGCATCCGCGTCGGCGCGCTGGGCGACTCCGGCCTGGTGGCGCGCCAACTGGCCGTCAACCGGCGCGTGCTGTGTGCCTCGCCGGATTACCTGCTTCGGCGCGGCACGCCGCACACACCGGCAGATCTGGCCGAACATGATTGCCTGCTGCTGGTCGGCAGTCAGGGTCGGCAAGATGTGTGGCGTTTCGGCGATGGCCGCGGCGGCGAGATCGTGCAGCGGGTGGATGGCCGCTTCGAGAGCAATCTTGGCGAGTTACTGCGTGATGCGGTGGTAGCCGGATTGGGCGTCGCGATGCACTCGGTCTGGCATGTGCACGAAGAGTTGCGTGCGGGGCGGCTGCAAGTGTTGTTGCCGGACTATCCGCTGGCCGCCACCGGCATCCATGCGGTGATGCCGCAGCGTCGATTGGTGCCGCCGCGGGTACGCGCGTTCGTCGATTTCCTGGCCGAGCGACTGGGGAATCATCCGCCATGGGAGCACTGAGTAGGGTTCAACGGTTCGCCATTCGGTTTTCTCGCCAACCATTCGCTGATGATGGTGAACAGCATGTCGCGCGCCAATGCCGATGCGGCGATCATCGACCTGCGCGAGCTGCTCAAGCGCGGTTGAGTTCGGCGCGGCCAGACAAAAGGAAACGCCCCGCTGTGGCGCGGGACGTTTCAAGGCCGGATCCGTTCCGGGCAGCTTCTTGACGACAGGATTCCTACTGGATCGTCAGGTGATAGATGAAGGTGAGGTCCGTGCCGTTGCTGTCGTGGTTGTGCCGCACGATGGTGTGCATGCCCGGCGACATCGGGCGGAACATCATGAAGTAGCCGTACATCACGCTGGGTTGGTAGGCGCCGGTGATGCACGGATCGAACTGCACCTCACTGGCGTCGCCTTTGAGCGCGAACAGGTCATCCGAGGTGTAGATGTAGTGCAACGGGTTGAAGATCGGTCGTCCGTCCAGCGTCAGGTCCAGCTCGGTGACCATGTTGTAGGCCCGCGCGTCGGCGACCAGGAAGTCGTACAGCGGCTGCCCCGGTTTCGGGCCGAAGGCCGGGTCGGGGCAGGGCCAGTCGTCGGCGACGGCGCCGATTTGCAGGAACACCGCCTTGCCGAACGGAATCGTGCAGGCGCGCGTGTAGGTGCCGGACATCATCATCGCGGCGATCGGCGCCAACTGCCAGACCGGCCCGCTCTGGTCGATCGCGCAATCGGCGCCGGTGGGATCGAGGTACGGGTTGTGGTCGAACGGCTGCGCGTAGATCCATTGCCAGTTGAGCTCGGCCCAGCTGGACATGCTCTTGCCGAACGGCTGCGAGTCCTTCGGGTACAGCATCGGATTGAGCCAGTCATCGATGGACGACGGCTCGGCCGCATTGGCGGCGGTCAGGGTGCAGCAGGCAAGCAGCAGTGCGCAGAGTGTCTTGTTCATGGGGCTCTCCATGTGCGGGTTAAGGAGCGCGGGAAACGCAGGCGTGGGAACAGGTGACGCTTCGTCTTGCGGAACTCGTGATCGCCTGAGATGCGGAGTGAGTCCAGCTTCGCGTGGTGCCACTTCGGACGCTTTTAGAAACCTGCGCAGATGCTGATGCCATGCGTGTTTCCAACGCGGAAAAATCCCAGCAGTACGCTACGTAGGGAGCGCGGCCGCTTTCAAAATCGTGCGCATGTTTTGCGCGTTGCATGCCGATGGAGCGAACGCGATTGGCGAGCGTATGATCAGCATGGGACAGGTGTTCTTTCGGAGCCATGCACATGTCGATCATGCAGACCATGCTGCGGTCGTCGCATTTCGAAGTGGTCAGTCACGTCTGTCAGAACCCGCGGGTCGATTGCGGGGGGCCGCTGGACGGGAATACGGCGCACTTCCTGTTCACTCGGCGCGGGTCATTCGCTTTGCAAGTGGGTCGCAAAACCTTTTTCGCGCGACCCGGTAACGCGGTGCTGATACAGAGGAACGTCGAGTACCGCATCACGCACCCGGACGCGCTGAGCTGCGACTGCTGTACCGACTTGTTGATCGACGAAGCGACGATGGAAGCGATGAAGCTGACTGGTCCGAGCGCCTTGCCGTGCCGCAATATTCCGCATGATCTGCAGTTTCAGAAAACCCATGTGGAACTGCTGCTCGGCCTGCGTCGTGACGGTGGCGACATTTTGTCGGCGGAAGAAACGCTGCTGGAGACGCTCGCGTACTTGTTGAAGTTGCACGAGAACGATGCATGCGGACGCGTGCGCAGCTCCACGAACACAAGGCGTGTGGCGCGCGCGCAGGAAGCCATCATCGGTCACGTTGGCGAGAATCTTGAGATCGATGCATTGGCGCGTTACGCCGACTGCTCACCGTTCTACCTGTGCCGCATTTTCCGCAGCGGCACGGGGCAGTCTCTGCGTCAGTTCCGGCTGCAACAGCGGCTCGGCAACGCACTGGGACGGTTGGGCGATGGCGAGGAAGATCTGGCAGCACTTGCCTGCGATCTCGGTTTCAGCAACCACAGTCACATGACCGAGGCGTTCCGCCAGTCGCTGGGCGCATCGCCCAGCGAGCTACGTGAAGATCTGCGGCACAGCGATCTGTCGCGGTTGCGGAGCCGGCTGCGTGCTCCGTCTGGATCACGCAGCCGCTCGATCTAGCTGCTGCCGTCTGGCGGCAGGGGTTGAATTCAGCTCTTGTTCTCGACCTGGTAGCGCGCGATGCCGGCCACGATCTCGGCCTTCGCTTCTTCGGCGCCGACCCAGCCCTCGACCTTGACCCACTTGCCCTTCTCCAGATCCTTGTAGTGCTCGAAGAAGTGGCCGATGCGCTCCAGCCAGTGCGGCGAGACGCCCTTCATGTCGGTGATGTGCGCATAGCCGGGGAAGATCTTCGGCGCGGGCAACACGATCAGTTTTTCGTCGCTGCCGGCCTCGTCGGACATCTTCAGCATGCCGACCGGGATGCAGCGGATCACCGAGCCCGGGATCAGCGACAGCGGCAGGATCACCAACGCGTCCAACGGATCGCCATCACCGCCGAGCGTGCCCGGCACGTAGCCGTAGTTGCACGGATAACGCATCGGCGTGGACAGGATGCGGTCGACGAAGATCGCGCCGCTGACCTTGTCCACCTCGTACTTGACCGGCTCGGCATCCTTGGGGATTTCGATGACGACGTTGATTTCGTGCGGCACGTCGCGGCCGGCGGGAACCAGATGCAAACCCATGAGTTGTCCTTGCTGCGGAGGAGAAAGTTGGTCCGCAAGGATACGTCAAATGCTGCTGCGGCGCAGCAACGGCAGATCTGCCACGTCGGCGATCAGGCCTTTTTCGTAGCCTTGTAAGGCCGCTCGCGTAGCCATTTGGTGGCGATCCACTTCTCGCCGCTGAGCACCGGCAGTCCGGCGTGCAGTGAACTATGGTCGCCACCTTCGTAAGCGAAATAGACGGCCGAACCACGCCGTGCGGTGACGGTCAGGCCGATCTCCGGGAACGCCGTGCCGCCGCCTTGTGCAGGCGTATTCAGATACATCACCACGCTGGCGATGCGCTGGCCGCCGACCGCGGTGATCGCGGCATAGCCGGGCAGTTCCGGATCGAACCAGTCGAAGTGCGGTTCGTATTCCTGGCCCGGCAGGTAATGCAGGATCTGCAGGCCTTCGCCGTGACTCGCCGGCACGCCGACCAGGCTGGCGAGGCGCTGTTCGATGCGGCCGATCAGCGGCAGTTCGTTCAAGGTGAAGAACATGCCCTCGCTGGTGCGCCGCGGATCCACCTGGTTGCGGCCGTCGCTGTCGACGGTGAGCGCGCGTTGCAGCCGCGGCTGCGCCAGTTCGATCAGCTCGCTGCATTCCGCTTCGGTGAGGATGCCGTCCAGCACGCGCAGCGCTGGGGCCTCCACACTGAGCGGGATCTGGATGGTGTGTCCGTCGATGATGACGTCGGGTGCTTCGGGATGTTTCGTGCGCAATCCTTGCGGCGCCACCTTGGCAGTGCTCGCATGCAGCGCGGCCAATGGCAGCTTCAGTACCTCGGCGACGATGCTGCGGCTTTGCCGCGGGTCGTAGCCGTTTTCCTTCATCAGCCGCAGCACGTCGGGGACGCCGTGGCCTGCGCGCGTGGTGGCAAGAATCCATTCGCGCAGTTCGGGGCTGATCGTGATGCGTGAGTGCATGGCTGAGTGCGGTTGACTGACGAGCGAAAGAGCTTACTTCACGTAGAGTCGCCGGCGCTGCGGGCAGTGCCGGAAATCATGCGGGCGTCGATCTCGTCCAGGCATGCTCCAAACAGCCTCATGGCGTCACGGAGCTCGCCGGTCGACAGGCCGCAATAGCCGAGCAGCAGACCCTGGCGTGACGGCGGATTCAGGTAGTGCGGCGCCATCGAATACATGCCCAGACCGCGAGAGCTGGCAAGTTCGAGCAACGCCTCCGCGTGAGCCTTGTCGTAGTCGCGGAGCCACACGACCACATGCATGCCGGCCGGTGAATCGACGATCTCCACACGCTCGCCGGCATACTGGCGCAAGCCCCTGATGAGCTCCTCGTGACGGGCCTTGAGCTCTTTGCGAACCACCCGCAAATGGCGCTCGAATCCACCGTCTTCCATGTAGTGCGCCAGCGCAGCCTGTTCGAAGCCCGGACAGGCAAAATCATTGAGGAACTTGGCGGTGATGAAGTCCTCCCGCAGCGCGACAGGTAGGACCATGTAGGCCAGTCTCAAGGTGCCGAACAGAACCTTGGAGAAAGTCCCGACATAGATCACCCGATCGGCTTGGTCGAGCGAACGCAATGCCGCCAGCGGCTGGGCGTCATAACGGAATTCGCCGTCGTAGTCGTCCTCGAGAATCCAGCATTGCTGCGCATCGACGTAACGCAGCAGCTCCAGCCGGCGCGACAGCGACAGCACGGCGCCAGTCGGAAACTGGTGTGAGGGTGTCACGCAGATCAGCGAAGGCGCCGTTGCGGGCAGTTCGCTGCACACCAGTCCGTCGTTGTCGGTGCGGACACCGCAAACACGAGCACCATGCGCGATCAGCGCCTGATAGGCGCCGAAATAATGCGGCTCCTCCAGCACTACGCTGTCGCCTTCGTTCAGCAGCACGCGGGCGGTCAGTGAGAACGCCTGTTGGGCTCCACTGACGATGAGCACATTCTCCGGCAGTGCCTGCACGCCACGTCGACGGGCGAGATAGTCGCAAACCTGCTGGCGCAGTGCCGGCAGACCCTGCGATCCGGCGCCGCTTGCCGGCATATAGGCTGCTGCCCGGGCCAGTTCGCGCGCCCAGGCACTGTTGAGCATGGGATTGATGGTCGGCTCGCCGTAGTTCATGTGATAGCGCAATTCGCGGTGCAGTATGGCCATCATGCGATCCTGTACCTGCCGCGCACGTTCCGCGTAAAGCGAAGGTGCGCTGATCACATCGGCTGGCGGCTGCAGTGCCGCCCCCGGCTGGAGCGTGGCGACATAGCTGCCCGAGCCCACGCGGGCGTCGATGAAGCCTTCCGCACGCAGTTGTTCGTAAGCGGCCAGCACCGTGGTACGCGAAAGTTCGAGTTCGTGCGCCAGAACCCGTGTGGGCGGCAGTCGCGAGCCTGCAACCATGCGGCCGTCGAGGATCGCGGCCTTCATGGCGCGGGTGAGCTGCGCGTAGTGCGGCCCATGGCCATCCAGTTCCAGAAACATGCCCACTCTCCGATTGGCTCTTGCAAATATGGCGAAATTGGTCATGGATGACAGGGACCGCAGTGTCTAGTCTGCCTTGTGCTTGTGCCAAGATCAGGCCAGGTTTGCCGACAACGTCCCCCGGCATGCCCTGGATTGCATGGTGCGGTCGACCTCGTGCTTCATCCGACATAAGGAAGCCTCATGGGAAGTGCCACACGTCTTGGCAGCGGTCTTTTCGGTATCGGCATGCTGGCTTTCGGCATGCTCAACTTCGTGTTTGCCACTCCCATTCTCGGGCTGGAGCCGCTGCCTGACTGGCTGCCGGTGCAGACGCTGTGGACGTATGTCACCGCCCTGCTGCTTGTCGTGGGCGGCGGGTGTGTCCTGAGCGATCGACTGCGGCCAGGTCAGTCGGCGATCGCACTGGGCGTGCTGCTCTCCCTCTGGTTGATCTTATTGCAGGTGCCGACACTGTTTACGCATCTTCACAATGGGAGCAAGTGGACCTCCGCGTTCGAGTGTCTCGCATTGTGCAGTGTTGCGTGGGTGCTTGCGCACGCACTGTCGGATGGCACGAACGGGCGCACACCCTGGAACGGTCGACTCCGTCGACTGGCAGACGCTGGACGCTACGGTTTCGGCGTCTCGCTGCCGGTGTTCGGTGCATTGCATTTCATCTACTGGCAATACGTCGCCAGCGTGATTCCCGGCTGGATCCCCGGCTCGCCGGTGTTCTGGGCGTATTTCACCGGTTGCGCGCACATCGCGGCCGGTCTGGCCATCCTGAGTGGTGTGCAGGCGCGGCTGGCCGCGACGATGCTGGGCATCATGTTCGGGAGCTGGGTACTGATCGTGCACGTTCCGCGAGTGCTGGCGACTCCACAAAGCCAAGCGGAATGGACCAGCCTGTGCGTTGCCATAGCGCTGTGCGGTGGCGCCTGGCTGATGGCCGGATATTTCACGCGGTCAGGCGTGCCGGTGGATGTTGGCCCGGAGCATCGTCCGCAACGGGAGCCCGCTTCCGCGTAATGCGTGGTTGGCCGGATGTTGTGAGGTGCCAGCGTCCGTTCCGGGGCAAGCTCATGTCCATGCCGGAAAATATCGGCGTCTCCATACCCCTGTCACTCGTGCTTGTTTCTGGCAGCACTTGTGCTGGTGACCATCCAGCACCACGCAACCTTTTTCGCGAAACCAAACAGGCTGAGCATCTCGTTCGAAGAGGCTTTGCCAAAGACCCACTGCCCGTTTGTTCGTGCAAGTCGGCTATGCGTATGCGTGTATCGACAAGACGAAAGGTCGGCGGCTACCCAGCGACAGCAGCAGACGATCGCTGACCAGCGATTGATTCTCAAGGTACTGCACCCGCTGACTTGCGCATCGGCGGAGTTGCTGAAGATCACCTTGTTCACGTGAGTCATTGCCGCCGAGCGCGCCTACATTCTGGCCTGCCAGGATGCTGATCGGTATTCGGATCGCTCTTTGCCTAGACCCATGTGCCAAAAAAAGCCACCGACCCGCAGGTCGGTGGCTTAGTCATGCCAGTCTCATCCAATGTTACGTATCAGTAGTCGTAGGTCACCGACAGACGCACCGTGCGCGGCGGCTGCCAGAAGATCCCCTGGCCGTAGGTGTTGTTGATGGAGATCAAGGCCGGAGCCGGGGTTTTGCCGTCTGGAGCCAGGCCGTTGTTGAAGGCAGCCTCGCCGAGCGGGTTGGTTTGTACCGCCCTCTGCTGGTCCAGCACGTTGATGATGTCCAGGTTGATGCCCAGTTTGTGGTCGGCGAATGCCGGCGTGTAGTGCACGCCGAGGTTGACCTGCTCGGTCCATGGCGTATGCCCGGCGGAACCTGGCGGCATGCGAATACCGTGGCACCAGTGGTAGTTGCCGGCACCGCCGTTGTTGTAGCCGGTCGGGTCACCGGTGTCGGTCGGACCGTAGTAGCCCAGGCACTCATTGGGTGTGCCGGACTGCGCCAGCAGCGTGCCGGAGACCAGCCATTCCGGCGTGATCTGGTAGGCGCCGCGGAAGCGGATCTGGTGCTTGCGGATGTTGGCCAGATCGCCGTCCTGGCCGTCCATGAGTTGCCAGGAATCCCAGTCTTCGGTCTTGGAAACGTCAGACTGACCGAAGTCGGAACGCACCTGGCCCTCGGTGTTGCCCCAGCCGTGGCTGAAGGTGTAGTCGACACGACCCATCCACGTGCCGTCGAACGGATGCTCCATGTACAGGTTCAGCGAACCGATCTTGCGCCGGGCAGCGTTGATGTAGCCCCAGTCCTGCTGGCTCATCGACACCAGGACATTCTGGCCGGTCGTGCCCGCGTTCGGCTTCACCAGGATGGTGTTGGTCAGGCCCGGGTTGATCAGACGGCAGTACGACGCACCGTAGAGCGAATTCGAGTAGTTGCCCGGATTCAGACCCATCTTGGTCATCTTCGCGCCGATCTGGCCCGGCGAGCACTCGTCGTCGATCGCGGTTCCCAGCTGGCGCCACGTTGCCTTGGCACCGTAGGTCCAGTTATCGTTGAGCTTCTTGTCGAAGCCGAGGATGAACTCATCAATGTATTCCGGCTTCAGGTTGCGCGCGGTGACCTGCAGCGGATCCTTGGGCAGGCCGAACTCGCCATCGGGTGAGGTGACACCGCCAATCTGCGTCAGGCCGGTCGGGATACCGTTCGGGTCGATCCCGGTATAGCTGTACTTGGTGATCTCATAGGTGGAGATGTTCGCAGCGCGCTCAGCCGCATTGTCCGGCAGTGCGAGGTAGTAACGGCCCAGATTGCCGTAGACCTTGAACGACGAGTCACCCATGACGTCCCAGCTGGCACCGATACGCGGCTCCCACTGGTTCTTCTCGTCGACGAACGCCACGCCCAGATCGTTGAAGTTTTTGAAGTGGTCGTTGCGGATGCCAATGTCCAGCAGCACGTTGGGCGTGACCTGCCAGTCGTCCTGCAGATAGAAGGCCTTCTGGGTCGTCGACATGCTGGTGGCCCAGCCGACCTCGCGCTTACGCACGATGTTGCCCGGATAGTAGCGCCAGTAATAGTTGATCGACGGGTTGAACGGATTGGTCTGATCCGGACCCTGATGGCTGGCCTGGTAGGTCATGTTGTCGATACCGACGGCCAGGTCGTGCGTGCCCAGCTTGTAGTCGAAGTCGACGCGCAGGCCGTGGGTGTTGTTGGCCGCCTGGGGCGAGGTCCAGCTGATGTTGGTCTGGCTGTTGACGACGCCGTTTGACCCCGTGCCCGGCGGCAGAAAGGCCGGATTCTGGCGATCCGGACGGTCAATGAACGGCAGCGGGCTGTGGTTGGCGTAGACGACCGGATCCTGGAAGTTGGCCTTGCCGTACAGGATGCTCAGCGTGGCCGCATCGGTGATGTAGCTGGTGAAGTGACCAAGGTAGAACCGGGCGTTGTCCTTGGTCACGTCGTTATTCGTGACGAAGGCGCCCGACTTCAGCGTGTCGGTGTTGAACGCGTAGGTCGATCCCGCGCCGGTGGCATCGTGGTTGTCCAGCGCCGTCAGTTCGAGGACGTTGCTGTCGGTGATGTTCCAGTCCAGCTTGGCGTAGAACTTGGTGTTCTTGTCCCGGTTGTACTGGACGAGCTGCTTGGCTGCAAAATCCACATTGTTGGACTGTGTCTTGGTCTCCTCGGCTGCCAGGAACATGAACAGCTTGTCCTTGATCAGCGGGCCGCCGACGTAGGCCGAATAGATCGTCTGCCACTGCTTGTTGTCGTTGCGGTACTGGTTCAGCGTACCCGACTTGAGCGGGTCTTCAAGCTGATAATGGGTCAGACCGTCAAGGCTGTTGGGGTTGGCAATCGGCGCGGGAATCACCGGATGGCTGTTGAAATAGTTGTTGACCGGAGTGCCCTCGAGGAACCGCGGCTGCCAGGACACCTGAGCGCCGAAATGCCATTCGTTGGTACCGCGCCGGCCGATCTGGTTGATCACGCCGCCGTCGGAGCGGCCGTACTTGGCGTTGTAGCCGCCGGTCAGCGTTTCCTGCTGGTCGATCGCGCCGTAGGGCAGCTGGAAGCCGCCGATGTTCTTGTACGGCTCGCCGGTGTTGTAGCCGTTCACGTAGTACGCGTTCTCGGACACGCTCGAGCCGCCGAAGGAAACCGCGTTACCGAAGAAGCTGCTGCCCTTGACGGTACCCGGCGCGAGCAGGGCGATGGACTCGG